>ERZ857840.24-NODE-24-length-269335-cov-5.610220_pt1 | contig 269335 bp, 275 predicted proteins | sample MGYA00519760_ERZ857840 | MGnify/ENA primary metagenome ERZ857840 (study PRJEB31778, sample SAMEA3449371) | human gut metagenome | biome: human gut; feature: human-associated habitat; material: faeces | place: United Kingdom | collected 2010/2012 ... | reverse complement strand
CGTCCATGGGGCATTAAGACTTTTGCTGCCGTCCATGGCAGCAAAACACTATATAATAACAGCCAGACTAAGATTTACTAATTTTCTTACAAAGTCACAAAAGCAGTCCCAGTTTTGTGCAAGTTGCCAGCCATTAAGTTGTGAGCCGCTTTTTGACTAAACAGAAAAACAAAATTTTGCATAAAATCAGTAACATTGGAGATTTTAAAAGAGTAGGCAATGTATTTTGGAAAGGAGAAACTCATATGGATCAGATTTCAGAAAAAGAGTTAGCAGCTTTAAATGAATTATTGTCAGAAGAAGAGTTACTGATCAAGAAATTCAAAATGCTTTCAGAACACACAGAGGATGCAGAAGTAAAAGCAAAATTTACGGAAATCTCAAATAAGCATCAGGAGCATTTCCAGTCCCTGTACGCACAGTTAAAATAGGAGGAGAAAACATGCAGCAGCCATATTCAGAAAAAGAAGTCTTAGCAGATGCTTTAACAGCAGAAAAAACAGCAACGGATCATTACAACACATTTGCAAATGAATGTGTGCATGAGAATGTCAGAAATGCAATCTTAGATTGCTTAGACAAAGAGCATGCAATCCAGCAGGATGTCTTTAACATCATGCATGGAAAAGGATATTATCCGACTCCGGCAGCAGAAATGCAGAAGGTAGACGAGGCAAAACAGAAATACAGCCAGTGTATGAAAACCTTTTAAACAGTACGGATAAATCAGCAAAAAGCGGTCACTTCGGTGGCGGCTTTTTGTTTATTGCATTCAATAAAAAAGTCAGCTATAATGTAGCAATGGAGGCATTTTATGGTAAGAAAAAGAATGATCAGGATTGCTGCATGGCTGTTGATCGGTATCTTATGTGCAGGCAGTATCCCAATGACAACGAAAGCGGAAGAACCCTTACATATATTGGCGTTAGGAGACAGTATTGCCCTAGGATATGGTCTCGAAGATAAAGAGCAGGAAGCCTATGGTGCAGTTTTAGCAAAAAAAGCGGGAGCAAAGTTTACGAATGAAGGGATCAACGGACTGCGGAGCGAGGACTTAATAGAACGTTTAGAAGCCGGAGAATATGATGAACAGATCAAAGACGCGGATATCATCCTATTGTCGATCGGTTCGAATGATGTATTAAAAAACTGTGTGATACAGGCAGCAGGAGCTGTTGGGATCCATACGGAGTATAAACAGATTTATCCGGAGTTGAAAGCGAGATATTTAGAGCATCCGGCAGAGATGACGGAAATGTTAGCAGATCTGCGAAAAGTCAAACAGGAGCTTCGGGAGAATCAGGAAATATTAGATATATGCGATCAGTTTGAAGGAAATTTTGAACAGATCATCCGTATGATAAAAGAAAAAAATCCCTATGTAGTGATTTATGCAGATAATGTATACAATCCCTATGTTGCAGTCAACTACACCTATGGACCGATCGAGGTGCTGAATTTATCGGAATTGACGGAAACCTATATCCGTAGGATCAATGAAGCGTTTCACAGTTCCTCAAAAGAGTATACCGTCATCAATGCCTATTCTATTTTTCAAAAAGACGGATATACAAATGTAAAAGCAGGGACACTTGAAAATTTAGAGAAGTTTAATTTAGATCCGCATCCGAATCGGGAAGGACATATTCAGATTGCAGAAAAGATCTATGAAAAGTTAGATTTAACGCCGCCCAAGGCAAAAGCCGTGCGGGAGGATGCAAAAATCGAGATCACGGCAGATGAGAAGGTACGGTTTGTAGAGGGAAAATACCTGTATCTGAAGTCGGAAGAAAAAAGTTATTCCTATGAGCTGACCGGAAAAGAAGAATTTAAAGAGAAAAAGAGCGGCAGATTTGTCTGTCGGATACCGATCCGGAAGTTTACGGATGGTGAAGAGTTAGGATACTTAAAAACCTATCAGATCGTTTTAGACGAAAGTGCCATGAAAGATATGGGAAACAACAGCTGCAAAGAACAGGAACTGGGAAGTTTTAGAACAGGATTTCCGGTTATCTGGTGTACTGTAGCAGGAATTGTAATAGTAGGAGTGCTTGGAATTGTGATATTCCGAAAAAGGCGTTCCTAAGAGAAGAATACGAAAAAGAAAAGACGAAAGGGAAAACACAAGGGAGAAAGGCGAGGAAGAGTATATGAGACGAAAACGGGAAGGCATGAGTGAAGCACAATGGAAGTTAAATATGGTAGCGGTCATCGTATTGATGATCGTCTATCTGATCGTAACGCTATATAATTCGGAACGTTTAGCAGCACAGGTGGAAAAAATGTCGAGCCATCCATTCGAGATGGTGGTTGCAGGCGGAGAGTTAAAGATGTGTATTGCAAAAATGCAGGTACGGGTAGAACGTCTCTATAAACATAACACGATGGATGATGTCATATATATCCGGGGAATTTTAGATGAGTTATATGAAGAAACGGATCAGGTATTGAAGCGTTTAAAGCATGCTTATCAGGGCAGCGATAAAGAGTGGGATAATCTAGAGGATAATTTGGATGAGATCAAAAAACAGCAGAACGGTTTCTTGCTCTATGTTTCAGCAGATGAATGTTTTCCACAGGATCAAGTCATTGCCTATGAAGAGGAAAAGATAGAGCCGCTTTATCAGGAAACCACAGCTATGATCGATGAGATGTTAGAGGATGCGGAAGAAGGAGGACTGCAGTATGTGCAGAACGTAGAGCAGTTAAGGGTCCGTGTGCTGGTGCTGTCTATTATTCTGATGGTTGCCATGTTAGCAGTGTTTATTTTTTCACAATATATCATGTGGAGACAGCGAAAAGAGCTGCAGAACCGGAGTACATTGTTTGACAGTCTTTCAAAGAGTATCGACGATGCATTTGTGATCCGTGATGCAAAAAGTGGAGAGATTGTCTATCGGTCTTTGAACATGGAGCGTGTACTCGGAATATCTCCGACCGATGAGACGCTGTATCAGGGATTGAAGTCAGAAGATGTGGATGAGATCTATCGTTATATCGGAGATTTCGAATTAGCGGCTTCTTATAAAAAATTAGTGGAATACACAAGACCGGATGGAGAAAAACGCTGGGTGCTGTTGCGTTTATACCGTGTCAATAATTTAGATACACCACAGGTAATTTCCTTCTATTCCGATAGGACAAATGAGGAAAAACAGCGTATCTTCTTAGATGCGGCAATGGAGAATGCAGATAAGGCAAATCAGGCAAAGGGCGATTTCTTAGCACGCATGAGCCATGAGATCCGTACACCGCTTAATGCGATCATCGGGCTGGTGACTCTGGCAATCGCATCAATAGAGGATTCCGCAAAAGTTCAGGATTGTCTGACAAAGATTAATTTTTCATCGAAACATCTGCTGATGCTGATTGATGACATTCTGGATATGTCACAGATTGAAAGTAATAAGATGAAACTTCAGAATGAAGAATTTGATATTTATCAATTTATCAACAGCTTTGTGGTGACCATTTATTCACAGGCAAAAGCAAAAAATCTGGAGTTTAAGGAGTCGATTACCGGTTTTTCAGAGGGAAGTGAGTATTACGGAGATTCGCTGCGAATGGGGCAGATTTTGTTAAATCTTGTGTCGAATGCTATCAAATTTACACCGGAGGGTGGAAGCGTTTTTTTGAAGGTGGAAAAATTAGTGACCAAGAAAAACTTGGACATTGTACGGTTTGAAGTGACAGACACAGGAATCGGTATGAGCGAGGAGGTGCAGGAACGCATCTTTGCACCATTTGAACAGGCGGATTCCTCCATTGCTGCAAAGTTCGGCGGAACCGGTCTGGGCATGAGTATTACAAAGAATCTGGTTATGCTGATGGATGGTAAGATTTATGTCAATAGCAAGGAAAACGAGGGAACTACCTTTACCGTGGATATTCCTTTATTAAAAAAGGAAAGTGAGACAAAAATACCGGACTTTGAGAATATGGGCTTAAATGCCTTAGTGGTAGATGATGAGGAAGAGGAGTGCCGCCATGCAGTCAGAGTTCTTCAGGAGATTAAGATTCAGGCGGAATGGGTGATGCACGGTGCACAGGCAATCGAGCGTGTCATCAGTCATCATCGGGGGAACCGTGACTATGACATCTGTCTGATTGACTGGAAGATGCATGACATTGATGGTATAGAGGTCACCCGGCGGATTCGTGCAGAAGTAGGTTATGATGTACCGATTGTCATGATTTCTGCTTATGATTATATGGAAATAGAGGAAGAAGCAAGAGCAGCAGGTGTCGATGGATTTCTTCCAAAGCCGTTGTATCGTACGGCAGTTTATGAGGAAATTTCCAGAGAACTGAAAGAGAGGGAAGGCAGACAGATACAGGGAAAGGCAAAGCAGAAACTGTTGAGCGGAAAGAAAATTCTCTTAGCGGAAGATAATGACATCAACAGAGATATCGCAAAAGAGTTGTTAGAGCTTCAGGGTGCAACGGTGATTGCCTGTGAGGATGGAAAGCAGGCACTACAGGCATTCCAAAATTCAGGTATCAGAGAATATGATGCAATTCTTTTAGATATCCGTATGCCGGTGCTAGACGGATATGAGACAGCAGGAAGAATTCGTGCCTTGAATCGAAAGGATGCAGTCATTATTCCGATGATTGCCGTTACGGCACATGCTTTCAGCGGAGATGTTACCGCGGCATTAAGAGCCGGTATGAATGCACATGTCAGTAAACCATTGGATATTGCAGAACTTTGTGATAAACTGATAAAGGAAATGGAACGTGCTGAGTCAGAATACATACGGTCAGGAGTAGCAAAGAATGACAGATAAAGCATATTATGAGAAAGGCTTTGATATTGTATCGGCAAGAGAACGCTTTTTTGGAAAGCGGGAAATGTGCGAGCGGTATGTGATCCGTTTTTTAGAGGATCCAAACTACGAAGAAATGATAAAAGCAATACGGGAAAAAGACACAGAGCAGGCATTTCATTATGCACATACGCTCAAAGGAGTCTGTGCGAACCTGTCACTCTGGCGGATGCAGGATGCAGTTTCCGGGGTAGTTGAGGGACTGCGGATGGGAAAACTGCCACGCGAGGAAGAAATCTCTGATTTAGAAAAATGCTATCAAAAGACCGTAGTATGGGTAAACTTAGTAAAAGAGCAGGGGATTACAGATTTTTAGTTTTGGAAAAACAAAATAAGAGATAAGAAGGGATAGCAATGACAGGAATAGTAGATGTAGGCGGTGGACTTCGCGGAATATACGGAGCAGGGATCTTTGATTACTGTATGGAACAGGGAATCCATTTTGATTACTGTATCGGCGTATCAGCAGGAAGTGCGAATGTCTGCTCCTATATTGCAGGTCAGAAAGGGAGAAATTATCAGTTTTATACAGATTATTCATTCCGCAAAGAATACATGAGTGTGAAGAATCTTTTTCAAAAAGGCTCTTATATCAATATGGATTACATTTATGGGGAACTTTCAAATACAGGTGGAGAGAATCCGTTAGATTATAAAAAAATAGAAGAATCTGACGTAGAGCTGCGTGTGGTTGCAACGAATGCAGTAACCGGAAAACCGGTATACTTTGATAAAACCGATATGTGTCAGGATAATTACAGTATCATGAAAGCATCCTGCTGTATCCCGCTTGTCTGCAAGCCGTATCGGATCAAAGGCGTGCCATATTATGACGGCGGGCTTTCCGACCCGATTCCGGTACAAAAGGCATTGGATGACGGATGCGACAAGGTGGTGGTCATTCTGACAAAGCCGATCGATACGATCCGTGTTGCGAAAAAAGATGCGTTTCCTGCAAGGGTATTAAAGCGAAAATATCCGAAATCAGGAGAAGATTTAGCACGTCGCTATAAGACGTACAATGATCAGGTACGACTGGCAAAGAAATACCAGAAGCAGGGGAAAGTGCTGATCTTAGCACCGGATGACTGCTGTGGAATGGAAACACTGACCAAAGACAAAAGTGCATTGGACAAGATGTACCATAAAGGCTATCGGGATGCAAAAAAAATACCGGATTTTGTAAAATAATTATTTAAACTGGTTACTCTGTTCCTGATAGTGATAATCAATTCCTGCAAGACGCTCACATAGTTCTTTGCAGGAAATTTCATATCTTTCGCAAAAAACAGTGAGGTCTGGGCATTCATCGCGAAGTTTCATATTGGTGAAACTTAAAAGCATGACAGGGTCTTTTGGTAATGTAGACATGGGAGGTCTCCTTTCTGTAATATAAATTATTTTCATAGATTTCTAATGTGTCTTTCTGTTAATATACTCCGTTTTATATTTCGAATAAATGATCTTCTGGCTTAAATACAGACCGTAATAGCCGGAGAGCATATAGCTTAATGCAGTGGAAAGCAGGAAAAACGGCATTCCTGCATAACCAAACAGTTCAAAACTGATCAGTAATGAGGTGATCGGGCAGTTCGTGACACCGCAGAATACCGAAAGCATCCCGACCGCCGTGCATAACGAAGGCGAAAAACCGATCAGATTGCCAAAGGTGTATCCAAACGTTGCACCGATAAAAAATGATGGCACGATTTCACCGCCTTTATAGCCGGCACCAAGAGTTGCCGCGGTAAAGATGATTTTTAATAAAAAAGCCCAGGGCACGACAGCTTCTCCATTCATGCAGTGTTCAATGATTGCCACGCCGGAACCGTTGTAATCCCTGTTGCCACAGAGCAGTGTCAGTGCGATGACAATACAGCCGCCGGTCACGATCCGCACATACCGGTTCGGAAAGAATTTCTTATATAAATGGTCGGTCTGGTGCAGTACAATACAAAACAGGATGCTGACTAAGGCTCCAAGGATTGCAAGCAGAGCCGTCAACACGGCATTTTTTAAAGAAAAGGCAGGCAGATGCTCTAAAAGAAAAGTCTCGGCCTCAATGCCAAAATAAGAAGCAGTTCCCTTTGCTACCAAAGCAGAGATCACACATGGGACCAGAGCAGAGTAGTGCATAATGCCGACACTGACCACTTCAATAGAAAAAACAGCCGCAGCCATCGGTGTTCCAAACAGAGCGGTAAAAGCCGCAGACATGCCGCACATGATCATAATGTGTTTATCCTTTTCATTAAAACGGAAAAGTCTCCCAAGCGCACCGCCGATACTGCCTCCGATCTGTAAAGCAGCTCCTTCACGTCCGGCAGAACCTCCGAATAAATGGGTGATCACTGTGGAAATAAAGATCAAAGGTGCCATGCGAAGCGGAATCTCTTCATTCGAGTGGATAGCAGAGAGGACCAGATTAGTTCCGGTGTCATTCTCATCTTTTAACAGCCGGTACAGACCGACAATGACAATTCCGCCAAGTGGCAGAAGATAGAGCAGCCACAGATGTTCCATACGCAATTCCGTGACCATTTTGATACAGCCGTAAAAAGCAGAGCCGATACCGCCGATGACAAGACCCGATAAGATCGAAAAGATGATCCATTTCATGGAAGTAATAAAGCGCTGCGTATTGTGTTTTATCTTATGTTTGATAACGTCGTTCATAATTTTTAACCTCGGTATAAATTTTAACATTTTAGATAGAATAAAACAAGAGAAGAAAAAATGGTATGGTATTTGTGCAAAACGCATAAAAGAGCAAGGGAAAATATATCCATTTTAGCAAAAATGCAAAAAACATATTGCATAATCAAAAAAAAGAGTCTATACTTTAACTATCACATGAAAACGTTACCGAAAATGTTGTCGGAAACGTTTCGGAGGTTATTTTTATTATAATAGGAGGATGTAAAATGAAGAAAAAAGTGGTGTCATTGATGTTAGTTCTTTCCATGGCAGCAGCAATGTTCGCCGGATGTGGAAGTTCTGGCAAGGATTCATCGAAAGATGAAGTAAAGAAAGACGATTCCAAGGGTTCTGTTTATTACTTAAACTTCAAACCGGAAGTAGATAAACAGTGGCAGAAGATCGCAAAGGCTTACACAAAAAAGACCGGGGTGGAAGTAAAAGTTGTAACAGCAGCAAGTAACCAGTATGAGACAACATTGAAATCCGAGATTGCAGGAAGCAATGCTCCTACCTTATTCCAGATCAACGGACCGATTGGTTATGAATCCTGGAAAGACTATTGTCTGGATCTGACCGATACAGATTTATACAAGAATCTGACAGACCAGTCATTAGCAGTAAAGGGTGAGGACGGAAAAGCATATGGTATCCCTTACACAGTAGAGACCTATGGTATCATTTACAACAATGCGATCATGGAAAAATATTTTGCACTGGACGGCGCTGTTGTAAAGAGCATGGATGAAATTAACAGCTATGACAAATTAAAAGAAGTAGTAGAAGATATGACCGCTAAGAAGAAAGATTTAGGAATCGATGGCGTATTTGCTTCTACCTCTTTAAAACCGGGTGAGGACTGGAGATGGCAGACACATCTTGCAAACCTTCCGATTTACTATGAATACAAAGATAACAAAGTATCCGATATGGATAAGATCGAGTTCAAATATGCAGAGAACTACAAGAACATTTTAGATCTGTACATGGACAATTCCGTATCTGAAAAAGGTCTGTTAGGTTCTGTTGACGTTGCTACTTCTATGGCAGAGTTTGCATTAGGACAGTGTGCAATGGTACAGAATGGTAACTGGGCATGGAGTCAGATCTCAGAAGTTGATGGAAATACCGTAAAAGCAGAAGACATCAAATTTATGCCGATCTACTTTGGTGTAGATGATGAAAACGAAGGCTTATGTACAGGTACAGAGAACTTCTGGTGCATCAACAGCCAGGCATCCAAAGAAGACATTCAGGCAACAAAAGACTTCTTAACATGGCTGACAACAGATTCTGAAGGAAAAGCATATATGTACAAATCCACAGATGACGGCGGACTTGGAAATGCAGCTCCATTTACAACTTTTGGCGAAGACGAGAGATCCTCTGACCCGCTTGCAGTTGAAATGTACAAATGGATGGAAAGCGGAAAGACCAGCGTATCCTGGAACTTCACAACCTTCCCAAGCCAGACATTCAAAGATGACTTTGGTGCAGCATTGTTAGAGTATGCAAATGGAAACATGAGTTTTGATAAAGTGGAAAAACAGGTCGTAGATGAGTGGGCATCCGAGAAAGGCGCTAACTAATCATCCGTGACAGGAACAGGTTTCATTAATTGCTTCGCAGCCCTGGCTGCGGAGCAATTTTAAAAAAGGAGTATATTATGCAAAAGACGTTAAAAAGATATTTTCCAATCTTTGTGGTTCCGACGCTGATAGCATTTGCTTTTGCATTTATTATCCCGTTTATCGAAGGGGTATATCTTTCTTTCTGTAAGTTTACCACAGTGGGAAACGCACACTGGGTAGGCTTAGAGAACTATAAGGCAGCATTGACCTCACAGGATTTTACTTATTCATTTTGGGTAACGGCAGCGTTTACCGTAATCTCCGTAATTACCGTGAATGTATTTGCATTTTGCATTGCATTGTTATTAACTAGAAAATTAAGAGGTACCAACTTTTTCAGGACGGTGTTCTTCCTTCCGAACTTAATTGGTGGTATCGTTCTTGGATATACATGGCAGCAGATGATCAATGCCGTATTGTTTAAATACGGAACAACGATCGTATCACAGTTTAAATATGGATTTGTCGGATTGATCATTTTGATGAACTGGCAGCTGATCGGCTATATGATGATCATTTATATTGCAGGACTTCAGAATATCCCGACAGAGCTGATCGAGGCGGCAGAGATCGATGGAGCAACTCATATGCAGACGCTCTTTAAGGTTAAGATACCGATGGTCATGCCATCGATCACGATCTGTATTTTCCTGACGCTGTCAAACAGTTTCAAATTATTTGACCAGAACTTATCGTTAACGGCAGGTGCTCCACTTCATAAGACAGAGATGCTTGCGTTAAATATTTATCAGACTTTCTATGGTAAGGTCGGTCAGGAAGGTGTCGGTCAGGCGAAGGCAGTACTGTTCTTTATCATCGTAACGGCAATTTCCGTGATCCAGTTATATGCAACCAGAAAGAAGGAGGTAGAGCAGTAATGGGAAAGAAAAAAGCGAACATTTTCATCTATGTGATCTTATGTATACTGACCGTTGTTGTCCTATATCCGCTGTACTTTATTGTACTGAATTCTTTTAAAGGAAAATTTTACATCAGCAAACAGCCGTTTGAACTGCCAAAGGGCGAATTGTTTGCAGGACTGACGAACTATACCAACGGTTTAGAGCAGACAGGACTGATCGAAGCAGCAGGATGGTCCTTTTTCATAACGATCGTTTCCGTGGTACTGATCATCTTTTTTACATCGATGACAGCTTACTATGTGACAAGAGTAAAAGGTAAGACCACATCCGTGCTCTATTATCTGTTTGTATTCTCCATGGTGGTTCCATTCCAGATGGTAATGTTTACGATGGTAGACTTAGCAGATAAATTCCACTTGAGAAATCCGCTTGGAATGTGTATCCTATATTTGGGATTTGGAGCAGGACTATCCGTATTTATGTTTTCGGGATTTGTAAAAAGCATTCCGCTTGAAATCGAAGAGGCGGCAATGATCGATGGATGCAATCCGCTACAGACATATTTCAGGGTGGTATTTCCGATTTTAAAACCTACGGCGATCACCGTTGCAATCTTAAATGTAATGTGGATATGGAATGACTTTCTGCTCCCTTATCTGGTCATCGGGATCAGTACCAGATATAAGACGATTCCGGTTGTAATACAGATGCTTGTGGGAACCAATGGTAATAAAGACCTTGGAGCATTAATGGCAATGCTGGTACTTTCCATTGTTCCGATTGTCATATTCTATATGGCATGCCAGAAATATATCATTGAAGGTGTAGTAGCAGGTGCTGTAAAAGGATAAAAGAGATTGGTGGGAAGAAATTGACCATAAAAGATATTGCAAAAGAATCGGGCTATTCCGTGAGTACGGTATCGAGAGTACTCAATAACAGAAGGGATGTCAGTCCGGAAGCGAAAAAAAGGATCAGTGAGATCGTAGCGGCTTATAATTTTATACCGAACAATAATGCAAAACATTTGAAGCAGAGTACGAGTAAAAATATTGCGGTATTGGTAAAAGGTACGTCGAATATGCTTTTTGCCAATATAGTGGAAGAAGTACAAAAAATGTTAGAAGAGACTAAGTACTCTGCAGAGGTCTGTTACATGGACGAGGATAAAAATGAGGTAGAGCAGGCACTGATCTTATGCAGAGAACGAAAACCGATGGGAATCCTGTTTTTAGGGGGAAATCCGTCGAACTTTAAAGAAAAATATGAACAGATCGAAGTGCCGGGAGTCCTGATCACAAACTGTGGAAAAGAACTTCCGTTTGAGAATCTTTCGAGTGTATCGGTAGATGATATCGCAGCAGCGAAGCAGGCAATGGATTACCTGTTAGAGAATAAGCATACAAACATCGGGATTCTTGGCGGTGATATCACGCTTTCCCATACGAGCCAGCAACGGTATTTAGGCTGTCTTGAAAGTTTTAAGAAGCATGGTCTGGACTTTGACAAAGAGAAGTATTATGAGAATTGCCGATTTTCTTTTGACAGTGCATATCGTGCCATGGTGCGGTTGTTAGAAAAAGCGCCGGATATTACGGCAATCTTTGCAATGGCGGATGTGACTGCGATTGGAGCAATCCGGGCATTAAAGGATAAAGGGTTCAATGTACCGGAGGATATTTCGGTCATCGGATTTGATGGGATTGAGTTAGCAGATTACTACAATCCGAAGCTGACAACGATCAAACAGCCGGCAAGAGAGTTAGCAATCCGGGGAGTTGAGATATTGTTCAACTTTATTGATTTCCAGGCGGGCAGTATCCACGAGACCGTCAATGTGGATCTGATCACAGGTGAAAGTGTTAAAAAACTAACGAGCGGAGGAGAAGGATGAGAAGTAGTGGTGTATTAATGCATATGTCCTCCCTTCCATCCCCATATGGGATTGGAACAATGGGAAAGCAGGCAAAGCAGTTTGTGGATTTTTTAGAAAAGGCGGGACAGACTTATTGGCAGATGCTTCCAATCTGTCCGACCAGTTATGGAGATTCTCCATACCAGTCACCTTCCGGATTTGCCGGAAACCCTTACTTTATCGATTTAGATATTCTGTGTACTAAGAAGCTCTTAAAAAAGAGTGAGTGCAGATCCTATCAGTGGAATGTAAAAGACGATACCGTGAACTATGCGCTTCTTTATGAAAACCGTTATGACTTATTGAGAAAAGCAAAGGTGCGTTTTTTTGAAAATGTGCCACAGGAGTATTGGCAGTTCTGTGAAAAAGAAGCAGACTGGTTAGATGATTTTGCACTGTTTATGGCATTGAAAGAAGCACATAACGGAGCACAGTGGTCTGAATGGGAACGTCCGCTGAAATTCCGAGAGGCAGAAGCAATTGCTAAGGCAAAGGATACTTATGCAGATGAGATTGATTTTTGGAAAATGTTACAGTATCTTTTCTTTGAGCAGTGGTGTGAACTGAAAAATTATGCGAATGAGCGGGGTATCCGCATTATTGGTGATGTTCCAATCTATGTAGCGGGTGACAGTGTAGATGTTTGGACAAATCCGTCACAATTTTATTTAGATGAGAATTTAGAGCCGATCGATGTGGCAGGCTGCCCACCGGATGCATTTTCAGCAGATGGACAGTTGTGGGGAAATCCGCTGTTTCGCTGGGATGTGATGCGGGAGGACGGTTACAGCTGGTGGACGATGCGCCTTCGTAAGATGTCCACGCTCTATGATGTGATAAGAATTGACCATTTCCGCGGATTTGACTCCTATTATGCAATTCCGGGCAAAGATACCACGGCAAGAAACGGCGTGTGGAGAAACGGTCCGGGGATGGAACTGTTTCGTGCAGTGGAAGAAAAGTTGGGAAAACTGGATATTATCGTAGAAGATTTGGGATTTTTGACCCCTTCGGTATTACAGCTTGTGGCAGATTCCGGTTATCCGGGCATGAAAGTCGTGCAGTTTGCCTTTGATTCAAGAGATGACAGTGATTATATGCCGCACAATTACGACAAGCATTGTGTCGTGTATACAGGAACGCATGATAATGATACGATCTTAGGCTGGATGAAGCAGGCACCAAAGAACAGTGTAAAAAAGGCAAAAGAATACTTGCGGATGACAAAAGAAGAGGGTTATAATTGGGGTATGATGTGTGGAGCATGGATGAGTTCGGCAAATCTTGCTGTGGTCACGATGCAGGATCTGATCGGTCTTGGAAGCAGTGCCAGAATGAATATACCGTCTACGTTAGGGGGTAACTGGACGTGGAGAGCACTTCCGGGACAGATCAATGCTCCGCTCGCAAATAAATTACATCATAAGACGGAGTTATATGGACGTCTTAGAAGATAAGGAAGACAAATATAATGTATTATTTTATTGTAAATCTGACCTCCCGTACGGGGAAAGCAGCTAAGACATGGCATCAGCTGAAATTGGAGTTAGATCAAAGGGAGGTTGCCTATAAGGCATATGTTTCAGAATACCCGGGACATGCAACCAGACTGGCAAAAATGATATGTAATAAGGCGGATAAGGATATCCGTCTTATTGTCGTTGGAGGGGATGGCACGGCAAATGAAGTCATCAATGGCATGGAGCATTTTGAAAAAGTCACATTTGGCTATATCCCATCCGGTTCCGGCAACGACTTAGGAAGAGGACTTGGGATCAGTGCAAAAGATCCGTTAGAGGCATTACAGAGAATCTTAGAAGCAGAACAGGTACGGTATATGGATTTAGGAAGAGTGTCATGGGCGGATGACAGAGGCATACGGCAGAGCCGTCTGTATGCGATCAGTGCAGGGATCGGTTTTGATGCCTTAGTCTGTGAGCTGGCACTTCATGCAAAGTTAAAGACGTTTTTAAACCGTATCGGACTTGGAAAATTAGTCTATCTGATATTGACCGTAAAGAGTATGCGGGCTTTGCAGGTACAGGATGCTTACATAGAATTTGAAGGCGGAGAAAGCTACGAGTTAAAGGATATGGTCTTTGCAGCTGCTATGAACCAGCCTTATGAGGGTGGTGGTGTTCCGATGGCACCGGATGCAAAAAATGATGACGGGTTGTTATCGGTCATATTTGTAGAGGATATACCGAAGAAAAAAATGCCGCGGATGTTGCTCAGACTTCTGTTGAAAAAGCATAAAAAGATCCAAGGCTTGCGGTTAAAGGATACGAAGAGTGTCCGCATCCATTCCGATACACCGTTAGTCGTGCATTCCGATGGGGAATTCTGTGGTTATCGCACGGATATCCGGTTTGAGGCGGAAAAGGGAAAACTGCGGATTTTGTGCTAAGTACCTGACACATTTTAAAAGAACCTCCAATATACTATGATACAGAAGTGTATATTGGAGGTTTTCTTATGCAGGAAAATGAAAATATTCTGCCGGATACATGTAACTTTCGGGATGTGCAGCCGATCATGATGAATCTTCCCTATCCGCCGATCCAGGTCAGGAAGAAAAATAAAGACTATGCGAATATATTAAGTTTTGACTATTGCGGTTCCGTATCGGAGATGTCAGCAATCACACAGTATATCAATAACGAAAATCGTCTCTCATGCGGAAATTGCGACATGGCAAAGACCATCCTTGGGATAGCCATGGCAGAGATGATACATTTGCAAAAATTAGGACAGTTGATCTTTCTGCTTGGCGGAACCATCGATTTTTCTGTCAGACACCGGAATGGAAAAGAGCAGTTATGGACACCGGAGTATATCGATATACCGGAACATGCAAAAAAGATGCTGTTAGCGGATATAGAATCGGAAAAAGGGGCAATCTATCAGTACCGCATGCATATGCGGATGATAAAAGACAATTATATCAATGCCATATTAGCAAGGATCATCAAAGATGAAGAATACCATATTATGATGTTACAGATGTTAGTAAAAGAGATGTAGGCAGAAAATCTATCATAAACGAAAACTCCTCCACATATAAATGCAATAGCACATACAGGAGGAGTTTTTTCATGGACAATTTTAACACATCATCCTTTGACATCTACAAAGACATCAGCGCCCGCACCAAAGGCGAAATCTATCTTGGTGTGATCGGCGCAGTCCGGACAGGAAAATCAACGTTTATCAAGCGTTTTATGGAACAGATGGTACTTCCTTATATGAATGACGAGCATGACCGGGAGAGAACCATTGATGAGATGCCGCAGTCAGCTGCAGGAAAGACGATCATGACCACAGAGCCGAAGTTTATCCCAAAAGAGGCGGCAAAGATCCGCTTAGAGGATGAAACCGAGGTAAAAGTACGCCTGATAGACTGTGTCGGCTATATGGTCGAAGGTGCCAGCGGACATATGGAAAATGACGCGGAGCGGATGGTAAAGACACCATGGTTTGACTATGAAGTGCCATTCACACAGGCGGCAGAGATCGGCACGAAAAAAGTCATCAATGAACATTCCACGATAGGGATCGTGATCGCGGCAGACGGAACTTTTACGGATATTCCGAGAGAGAATTATGCGGCACCGGAAGAAAAGACCGTCAATGAATTAAAAAAACTCGGAAAGCCGTTTATCGTACTTTTAAATTCGACGAAGCCGTACAGCGATGAGACAAAAGAACTTGCGCAGCAGATGCAGGAAAAATATCAGGTGGCGGTATTGCCGGTAAACTGTGAGCAGTTAAAAAAAGAAGATATTTCTAAGATTTTACAGGCAATCCTCTATGAGTTCCCGGTAGTACGCATGAATTTCTATATGCCAAAATGGGTGGAAATGTTAGAACTGGGTGCTCCGATGAAGCAGAGCATGGTACAGAATGCCAGGAAATTTTTAAAAGACATTACATATATTAAAGACCTGATGAACTATCCGTTTGAAACAGAAGGGGATTATATTGAACAGGTCAAATTAGAAAAAATGGATTTAGCGGCAGGCAGCGTGAACTTAAGAATGGACGTAGAGGACAAATACTACTATGAAAATATGAGTGAGCTGACCGGAGTAGAGATCCATGGAGAATACCAGCTGATATCCATGGTCAAAGAGTTAGCAGAGATGAAAAAAGAATACGAAAAAGTAGAGGATGCCATGAACTCGGTCAAAATGAAGGGTTACGGTGTTGTTAATCCGGGACTCTCGGACATTACCTTAGAAGAGCCTGTACTGATCAAGCATGGAAATAAATATGGGGTTAAAATGAAAGCCGTTTCTCCAAGCATCCATATGATAAAAGCAAATATCGAAACGGAAGTGGCACCGATCGTCGGCAGCGAGGAACAGGCAAATGATCTGATCGCATATATCAAGGACAGTCAGAATACGGAAGAGGGAGTATGGAGTACCAACATCTTTGGAAAATCCATTGGTGAACTCATGGAGGATGGAATCCGAAGTAAAATCTCCATGATGGACGATGAAAGCCAGTTAAAACTTCAGGATACCATGCAGAAGATCGTCAATGATTCCAACGGCGGACTGGTATGTATTATTATTTGATAAAAGATTGAAAAAAAGGGACAAATGGGCTATACTACCTCATGCAGGCATTATATGGATAAAGCATGATACCTACGAAGATAAGAATGTCAGGAGGAAAAAAGTATGGCAGAAAATAGAGAGTGCAGCAGTGCATCCAGCTGTTCTAAGGAAAGCTGTGAAGGGTGCTCCAGTAGTGGACAGAAAACAAGTTTTGCGGCAGATATGAATCAGTATTCATCCGTAAAAAAAGTGATCGGAGTTGTCAGCGGAAAAGGTGGAGTTGGAAAATCTTTTGTGACAGCATCCTTAGCAGCACAGATGCGAAAGAAAGGTTATTCCGTAGGAATTTTAGATGCAGATATCACAGGACCTTCGATTCCTAAGATGTTTGGGGTACATGGTCCGGCAGTCGGAAATGACATGGGAATGTATCCGATCGAGGCAGAGGACGGAACAAAGATCATGTCCATCAATCTTTTAATGGATGACGAAGAAGCTCCGGTGGTATGGAGAGGACCGGTCATTGCAGGAACCGTAAAACAGTTCTGGAGTGATGTGGTCTGGGGCGATTTAGACTATTTATTTGTAGATATGCCTCCGGGAACCGGTGATGTACCGTTAACCGTATTCCAGTCACTTCCGGTAGATGGAATTGTCATTGTGACATCTCCGCAGGAGTTGGTACAGATGATCGTAAAAAAAGCATATAATATGGCGGGAATGATGCATATTCCGGTGCTTGGAGTAGTAGAGAACTACAGCTATTTCGAGTGTCCTGATTGTGGTAAGAGAATTGCATTGTTTGGAGAAAGCCATGTTGATGAAGTTGCCAAAGAACTTGGCATTGACGTATTGGGCAAACTTCCGCTTGACCCGAAATATGCACAGGCAGCAGATGAGGGAAGATTTTTTGAGTTAGAAAATCCGAACTTAGAGGCAGGCGTTGAAAAGATAGGAAATATCTAATGGAGTGGCTGTTTCATCTGGATGCATCCCTGTTGCTTTGGATACAGGAAAATCTGAGAGTGTCATGGCTGACACCGTTTTTTAAGCAGATTACAAAACTTGGAAATGTAGGATGGTTCTGGATCTTTCTGACAGTAATACTTTTGCTGATCCCAAAGCAGAGGAGAACCGGAGCCATGTGTGCGGCATCCTTAGTCGGTTCAGTAGTGGTCAACAATCTGTTTTTAAAAAATGTCGTGGCAAGAACAAGACCATATGAAGTGGTGGAGGGCTTGACCAGACTCATAGAAAAGCAGAGTGATTATTCGTTTCCATCCGGTCATACGGCGGCTTCTTTTGCAGCCGCTGTGATACTGTTTTTGCAGCTTCCGAAAAAATACGGGATACCGGCACTCATATTAGCGGTGCTGATCAGTTTTTCGAGATTATATTTAGGAGTACATTATCCGACCGATGTGTTAGCCGGAGCAGTGTCGGGAACCTTGATCGCGTTAGCAGTGCATTGGATATTTGAAAAGAAAAAAGAAAAGCACAGTGAGAATTGTGAATAGTAAAAAAGACCCGTTTCAGAGAAATCTGAAACGAGTCTTTTTTGAATGCTGTGTTACTATATATCACAGAAATTAATCATTTGGATTCATATCAATTCCACGATGTCTGTCTGCTTTCGGGTCTTCACCGAAAGAGTAGTCATTACCAGGAAGGATCGCATTTAAGATGACACCTGCTAAGGCTGCAATGGCAAGGCTGGTCAAAGTAATGGAAGTTCCACCGACTGTAAAGGTCAGACCGTTAGAAAAACCAAGACCGGATACTAAGATGACTGCTGCAATGATCAGGTTTCTGGATTTTGTAAAATCCACATGGTTCTCTACGATATTACGAACACCGATTGCGGAGATCATACCGTAAAGGATGAAGCTGACACCACCGATAATGGAAGCCGGCATAGAACCGATGATAGAGGAAACCTTTGGGATAAAACTTAAGACAACTGCATAGACAGCAGCTAAGCGGATCACTCTAGGGTCATGTACGCGGCTTAATTCCAGAACGCCGGTATTTTCACCATAAGTTGTATTTGCAGGACCACCGACCAAAGCAGAAAGGGAGGTAGCAAGACCGTCACCGATCAGAGTTCTGTGAAGTCCCGGATCTTCAATAAAGTTCTCATCTACCGTTGCGGAAATAGCGGAAATGTCTCCGATATGCTCCATCATGGTAGCAATGGCGATCGGTGCCATAACAAGAATTGCGGTAATGTCAAATTTGCAGATCTGGAAAGGTGGAAGTCCGATCCATTTTGCACTTGCGACAGAAGCAAAATCTAAAATGGCAGAACCGTCAGGGTTTGTCATACCACAGAGGTTGAAGATCACTGCGGCAACATAAGAAATTACAACACCCATCAGGATCGGGATGATCTTAAACATGCCTTTTCCCCAGATGTTGAAGATAATGATAACGGCAAGAGCGATCAATGCTAAGATCCAGTTCGTAGAAGCATTTGAAATCGCACTTGGTGCAAGGCTTAAACCGATACAGATGATGATCGGGCCGGTTACAACAGGCGGTAAGAAACGCATAACACGTTTGACACCGGCTAATTTGATGATCAGTGCCAAGACTAAGTAAAGAAGTCCTGCAACTACGATTCCACCGCAGGCATATGGTAATTTTTCACCATAAGACATATCAGCGAAAATACCGCTGTCAAGTTCTGCAACGGTAGCGAATCCTCCAAGAAAAGCAAAAGAGGAACCTAAAAACGCAGGTACTTTCATCTTGGTGCAGAAATGGAAAAATAAAGTTCCGATTCCGGCACAGATTAAAGTAACCTGGATTGAAAGTCCCTCTCCGTGGAAATAACTGTTGACTAAAATTGGTACTAAGATGGTGGCTCCAAACATTGCAAACATATGCTGAAGACCTAAGATTAACATTTTGGGTGTGCCAAGTGATCTGGCATCTTTGATAACACCATTTTCGGTATTCATAAAAAACTCCTTTCTCCTGTGTGACTATTTTTTCTCCTATAGCATTATATAGGGTTTCTAATCGTACTGCAAGAAAAAAGTAAATCTGTAAAAGTATAAAAAAAATGATATAATAGGAAAAAGAACAAAAATCAGCTCGAAAATCTATAGAAAGAGGAGAGGATAAGCCTATGAATCCTATTTATGAAAAATTAGAAAAATGTTATCAGTGTGTCAGGGAAAAGACCGATTTTGTACCGGAGGTTGCCATTATTTTAGGCTCCGGCTTCGGACAGTTTGCCGATGAATTTGAAGAAGTGAAAAAGATCAGCTACCATGAGATCGAAGGATTTCCTGTTTCAACCGTTCAGGGACACGCGGGAGAATTTATTTTTGGTTATATGCAGGATGTGCCGGTGGTATTGATGAACGGAAGAGTACATTATTATGAAGGTTATGCCATGTCTGATGTCGTACTTCCAACCCGGTTGATGAAAATGCTAGGAGCAAAGATTTTATTTTTAACAAATGCAGCAGGCGGATTAGGAGATGGTTTTGCGGCAGGCGACATTATGATGATCACCGACCAGCTTACAATGTTTGTGGATTCTCCGCTGATCGGAGCAAATGTAGAGGAATTAGGAGTCCGTTTCCCGGATATGTCTGAAATCTATGATAAAAAACTGCAGGACATTTTAAGACAGACGGCAAAAGAAATCGGTTTAGACTTAAAAGAGGGGATTTACTGCCAGTTTAAAGGTCCGAACTATGAATCCCCGGCAGAAGTGCGTGCAGCAAAAATACTAGGTGCATCGGCAGTCGGCATGAGTACCGGATGTGAAGCGATTGCAGCCAATCATATGGGAATGCAGATCTGCGGAATTTCCTGTGTCACTAATATGGCGGCGGGAATGTCGGAAAATCCGTTATCCCATCAGGAAGTGCAGGAGAACGCGGCAAAGGCGGCACCATATATCCGCCGTCTGTTACATGAGTCTGTATTAAAAATGCATAAGGAGCTGAATAAATAGATGAATATCAGGTTTTACAATGCGAGAATACTGACAGAGACCATGGATATCACAGAGGGAGAACTCTGGGTACGAGGAAATACGATCTGCTATATCGGAGATGGGGAGGATGTTTCCACGGTCTGTAAAGAACCGGGAGATGTGATCTTATGGGACCGTGAGATCGATGTAAAGAGAAATCTGCTGATGCCGGGATTTAAAAATGCGCATACACACTCTGCAATGACATTTTTGCGCTCTATGGCAGATGACCTTCCATTGCAGGAATGGCTGAATGAGCAGGTATTTCCAAATGAAGCAAAACTAAAAGGCGAGGAAGCATATCTGTTTGCAAAAATAGCCATTATGGAATACTTAACAAGCGGAATTACTTCTGCGTTTGATATGTACATTTATCCGAAAGAAGTGATACAGGCATGTGTGGATTGCGGTTTTCGGATCGTACAGGTCAGTGGACTGAATAATTTTACAAGTTCTTTAGAAGAATTAGAAGAGCAGTATGTAACCTATAATGATTATCATGAACTTTGCAGTTATAAATTAGGTTTTCATGCAGAGTATACAACGGATAAAAAGCTGTTAGAGGGCTTGGCAGGATTAAGTGAAAAGTATCATGCACCGGTATACACCCATAATTCCGAGACAAAAAGAGAGGTAGAGGAGTGCAGGCAGCGTTATGGCAAATCTCCGACACAGTTATTTGAAGAAATGGGACTCTATCGTTACGGCGGTGGCGGATATCACTGTATCTGGTTTGACGATGAGGATATAGATATTTTTGCAAAACGTAACTTATCGGTTGTTACAAATCCGGCATCCAATCTGAAATTGGCAAGTGGGATCGCTCCTTTGAAAAAAATGCAGGAGGCAGGGATCAATCTGGCGATCGGCACGGACGGTCCGGCAAGTAACAACTGTTTGGATATGTTCCGGGAGATGTTTTTAGTAACCGGTCTTGCAAAGTTAAGAGAACACGATGCAGCAGTCATGGATGCAAACGATGTGCTGTATATGGCAACGACAGGCGGTGCAAAGGCAATGGGGTTGTCAGATTGCGACTGTCTGGCAGTTGGGAAAAAAGCGGATCTGTTCTTAATGGACCTGATGCAGCCGAATATGCAGCCGGAGCATAATCTTACAAAAAATCTGGTTTACAGCGGCAGCAAGCAGAATGTAAAATTAACAATGGTCAATGGAAAGATCCTCTATGAGGATGGGCAGTTCTTTATCAGTGAAGAACCGCAGGAGATTTATAAAAAAGCAAATGAGATTGTGAGCAGAATGAAATGAGGATCATCTATATAATGCACAGTTGTTTTGCAGTGGAGATCGAGGATACCCTACTGCTATTCGACTACTTTGATAAGTCAAGAACTCCGGAAGTGGACTTTCAAGGGGAGCTTCCTGATTTTTCTAACTATAAAAAACACTATATTTTTTCAAGCCACGGACATCGTGACCACTTCTGGTTAGAGTCTTTAAAGTGGGGAATGGAATACCCGGATATGGTATTTTTCTTAGGAAACGATATGCGTTTTAACAGGAAGTATTTAGAGCGTAACGGCATTGACTTTTCCGTAAAAGAGCGGATGATCACTGCAAGACGGGGTGAAACCTATGATATGGGAGAGTTAAAGGTGCAGGCGCTCGGTTCGAATGATGCAGGAGTCTCTTTTTTGGTACACTATGGTGGAAAGACGATCTTTCATGCAGGAGATCTAAACGACTGGAGCTGGTATGTCAGAAAGGGCGAGACGCACGATGAGGCATACCGCCGGAGAATGAGAGAAGAATTCCGAAAGGAGTTAGAACCGCTTTTAGGAGTCCATATGGATGCTGCATTTGTAGTGATGGATATGCGGCTAGAGGAGCGGTATAAGAATGGAATCGACTATTTTTTGCATACTATGGATGCAGATGCTGTATTCCCAATGCATTTGTGGGGAAGATACGATCTGATCCCGCAATATAAAAAAGAATTGATTTTGGCGGGAGAACCGGAATTAGCAAAAAAGGTTATGGATATCCGGGAGGAGAACCAGATATTTGAATTATAGATATTATTGATAAGGAGAACAAAAATGGAAGTCACAATGTATACAGATGGGGCAGCCAGAGGAAATCCCGACGGGCCGGGAGGATATGGCGTGGTGCTGCACTATATAGATAAAAGCGGGACACTGCATGAAAAGGAATTGTCGGGAGGGTATAAAAAGACGACAAATAACCGCATGGAGCTGTTAGCGGTCATCCGAGGCTTAGAGGCATTGAACAGACCGTGTCAGGTTACGGTCTATTCGGATTCGAAATATGTAGTCGATGCCTTTAACCAGAACTGGATCGGCGGCTGGGTAAAACGCGGTTGGAAAAAGTCGGACAAGAAGCCTGTTAAGAACGTGGATATGTGGAAACGGCTGTTAGAAGTAATGCAGCCACACGAGGTTCAGTTTGTATGGGTAAAAGGGCATGATGGACATCCGCAGAACGAACGCTGTGACACTTTGGCAACCACGGCAGCCGATGGAAGCGGACTTTTAGACGACGTGGAATTGGAAAGTGGAAAAAATGAGCAATTAGGTCTGGGTGACATCTTGAAATAAGATATTGCCTATGATATGATAAAACATAGTGTTTTATAGAAGATGGAGGAAATAATATGGCATTTTTAGCAAGTTTTCTGCAGTATTTTATTAAATTCGTTGTATTTGTAATTCTTGCAGTCGCCGGTGTGTTTGCCGGAAAAAAATGGAGAATGAGCAAGGATGCAAAATCAGAAGCAAACGAGAAATAGATTTTGGAGGAACAGATCGTGAAGAAGTATGGTGTAAATGAGCTCCGAAGAATGTATCTGGAGTTTTTTGAGAGTAAGGGACATTTGGCAATGAACAGCTTTTCGCTGGTTCCGCATAATGATAACAGTTTACTGTTGATCAATGCGGGAATGGCACCGTTAAAGCCTTATTTTACAGGACAGGAGATCCCACCAAGAAGAAGAGTGACAACCTGTCAGAAATGTATCCGTACAGGGGATATTGAAAACGTTGGTAAGACAGCAAGACATCTGACCTTTTTTGAGATGCTCGGTAACTTCTCCTTTGGTGATTATTTCAAACATGAGGCCATTGCATGGAGCTGGGAATTTTTAACAGAAGTCATCGGTATGGAGCCGGAGAGACTCTATCCTTCTATTTATGGAGAGGATGATGAGGCATTCGACATCTGGACAAAAGAGATCGGTGTTCCGGCAGAGAAGATCACACGTTTCTACCGTGATGAAAACGGAGAATGTGACAACTTCTGGGAGCATGGTGCAGGTCCTTGCGGTCCGTGTTCTGAGATTTATTATGACCGTGGAGAAAAATACGGCTGTGGCAGTCCGGACTGTAAAGTGGGCTGTGAGTGCGACCGTTTTATGGAAGTATGGAATAATGTGTTTACCCAGTTCAACGGTGACGGACATGGCAACTATGAAGAACTTGAGAACAAGAACATTGATACCGGTATGGGATTAGAGCGTCTTGCCGTTGTAGTACAGGATGTGGATTCCGTATTTGATATTGATACGATGAAGGCAATCCGTGATAGAATTTGCGAGATTTCCCATAAGACCTATCAGACCGATGCTTTAGATGACGTATCGATCCGTCTGATTACGGATCATATCCGTTCCGCAACCTTTATGATCTCCGATGGAATTATGCCATCAAACGAGGGAAGAGGATATGTACTGCGCAGGATCATCCGCCGTGCAGCAAGACATGGCAGACTGCTGGGTATCGAAGGACAATTTTTAGCAGAACTGAGCAAGACCGTCATTGCAGAGAGTAAAGACGGATATCCGGAATTAGAGGAAAAGAAAGACTTTATCTTAAAAGTATTAAGTCAGGAAGAAGAAAAATTCAATAAGACGATCGATCAGGGACTTGGTATTTTAGAGGACATGCAAAAAGAAATGGAAGCAGCAGGTACGAAAGTGCTTTCCGGTGAGCATGCATTCAAATTATATGATACCTATGGATTCCCGATGGATCTGACACAGGAGATTTTAGAGGAAAAGGGCTTTACCATTGACGAAGAAGGCTTCAAAAAATGCATGGAAGAGCAGAGAGAAAAAGCCCGCAGTTCCAGAAAAGAGACAAACTATATGGGAGTAGATGCAACCGTATATGATGAGATTGACACTTCTATTACCAGTGAGTTTGTCGGCTATGACAGATTAGTACATGAGTCAAAGATCACGGTTCTTACCACAGAAAGAGAGATCGTAGAAGCACTTTCCGATGGTGATATGGGAACTGTGATCGTAGAGCAGACGCCATTTTATGCAACTATGGGTGGACAGTGTGCAGACCACGGATTTATCACAACAAAGGATGGAAAATTCCAGGTAGAAGATGTGATCAAGCTGCGTGGCGGAAGGATCGGTCATGTCGGAAAGATGGTCAGCGGTATGTTAAAGACCGGTGATGTGGCTACATTAGAAGTTGAGGAGAAGAGACGCTCCCTGACAAGAAGAAACCACAGTGCGACCCATTTATTACAAAGAGCACTGCGTGAAGTCTTAGGTACCCATGTAGAACAGCATGGTTCCTATGTAGATGATAAGAGACTGCGTTTTGACTTCTCACATTTTGCAGCGATGACTCCGGAGGAAATCGCAAAGACAGAGGCTCTGGTAAATGAAAAAATTGCCGAGGCACTTCCTGTTGAAACGAAGATCATGTCCTTAGACGAAGCGAAAAAGACCGGTGCAATGGCACTTTTTGGAGAAAAATACGGTGAGAGTGTACGCGTGGTCAGCATGGGAGATTTTTCCACAGAGCTTTGTGCAGGAACACATGTCGACAATACAAGCAATATCAGTGCATTTAAGATTGTATCGGAATCCGGTGTTGCAGCCGGTGTACGCCGTATTGAGGCACTGACTTCCGAGGGAGTATTCCATTACTATGACACCTTAGAAGACACCTTAGAGCAGGCTTCTAAATTAGTAAAGACAAACCCGCAGGGACTGGTAGAAAAATTAGAGCACTTAGTGGCAGAGATGAAAGCACTTCAGAGCGAGAATGAATCCTTAAAGAGCAAGGCAGCAAAAGAAGCACTTGGCGATGTGATGGATCAGGTAGAAGAAGTGAAGGGAACCAAGCTGTTAGCAGTCCGTGCAGACGGTGTGGATATGAACGGCTTAAGAGATCTAGGCGACCAGTTAAAGGAAAAGCTGGGTGAAGGTGTTATCGTATTAGCATCCGAATGTGACGGAAGAGTCAACCTTGTTGCCATGGCAACCGATGCAGCAATGAAGTCCGGTGCTCATGCAGGTAATCTGATCAAAGCCATTGCAAAAACCGTTGGCGGCGGTGGCGGCGGTCGTCCGAATATGGCACAGGCAGGCGGAAAGAATCCGGCAGGAATCGCAGATGCATTAGCACAGGCAAAGAGTGCATTAGAAGAGCAGTTAAAATAAAATGTCAAAAGTTTAGGGAGGAACTATGAAGAAAAGTTCAAAAAGTGTTTGGAGCAGATTTGTCATGACATTTGCAGCAACATTTTTATTAATGCTTGTGACAACCGTTCCGGTAAAGGCAGATAGCAGTGTTCCGTTAGTAGCAGATATGAAACAGACAGATGCTTCTACGACTTCAGCAGGTATCAGCTGGTCCTGCCCGGGAAGTGAGGTTCGTTTTAAAGTTGAAATGTCGGAACAGATGTCCAGTGGTTACTGGACATATAAGGAAAGCCAGTCTTCTGCGTCTATCACTCTGACAAAATTAGGTGCAGGAAAAGTCTATTATGTTCGTATCACTCCTTTTAAATATAATATTGAAGGATTGAATAAATATACAAAAGTTAAGGGAACCACATCCCGGCCATTGCGGGTTGTGACCGCACCGGATAGTACACCGGCAAGTCTGACACATGTAAAATCATCAACAGATACGATCAAGGTCAAATGGTCAGCAGTACCGGGAGCAGATACTTATGAAGTAGAGTATTATATAGACAGTTCAAAAGCGAGAAAGTGTGTAACTACCAAAACGGGTGTGACACTGAAAAAGCTTGCAAAGAATGAAACGTATACGATTTATGTTACTGCAGGAAGAAGATATGCCGATGGAACGACTACTGCATGGTCAGGTAATGATCTATATAAATGGGGGATTCCTGTAAAACCTTCTAAAGTGAGTGGTGTAGACGTAACTCACTATTGGCAGAATTTGTCGGAAATTTGTGTAGAAAATTCTAGAATAGGATGCGCAGATGGATATCAGTATCAGCTTTATACCGCATATAAGGATAAGGATTCTAAGATTAAAACTGTAACAACATCATCTGCTTATACTTATATTAAGACATCTGCTTTGAAAAAGCATAATTTCTATAAAGTTAAAGTTCGCGCTTATGCCTTAAACAGTAAAAACGAGAAAATGTATGGCAGCTGGTCTTCCTGGAAATATGTAAGTCCACAGCCGGATGTTACAAAAATAAAAAATAATAAGAGCAAAAAAGGAATACAGATCAGTTGGGACAAGATCAAAGGTGCAAACCGTTATGTAGTATATGTTTCTACAAAGAAGGATTCCGGCTATAAGAAATTCCAGACAACTACAAAGACCGGAACTGTCATCAAAAAATGTGGTAAAAATAAGCTGAAATCAGGAAAAAATTATTATTTCTATGTTGAACCACAAAAAAAGGTGGGTAATAAGTATGTTTCCGGATTAGCAGGTAATGCAAATTATTGTTGGAGTCTTAAATACAAGAAATAAGAACGGTAGTAACGTGTAAAAGGCATTTGTCTTTTACACGTTATTTTACTGAAATTGGGGGAAAGAATAGGAAAAATTGATAAACAGGAGTCGGGTATGGAAGAATTATTAGAAAAAAAGGAAGAACCGGATAAGAAAAAAGACAGAGTGCTTGTTGTGATCATCATTGTTTTAGCAGCAGCATTGGCAGTTATAAAAATTGTGGAGTTTATAGCTGACGGAGAGTTTCAGCAGACAGATGCCACGAATGAGAATGTCATAATTCAGTGGAGAGGGAAGACGGTCGAAGAGCCGTATATCATTGAAGTGTCAAAAAATAAACAGGATGGATACCGGAAAGTTGACCACATTTATGTGGACACAAGGAATCATAATATATGTAGTACCTATATACATGATTTGAAACCGGGAAGCAGTTATTATGTCAGAATATATTCCGTGGATTCCTCCGGAAAGAAAAAATATTCAGAACCGTTAGAAGTGGTCACAGAACCGGAAGGGAAAATAGAGAATCTGAAATATGAGTGGAAAAAATCCAATTCGGTAAAACTCAGTTGGGATAAAGTATCCGGAGCTAATGTCTATAAGGTGCGTTACTATAAAGATAACGATGAATATATCAAATATACCACAAAGAATAGTCTGACACTGAAAAATTTGAAGAAAGGTGAAGGGTATTCTACAAGGGTAGAGCCTATGAGACAGTCAGAGAGTGGTTTTCATGTTGAAAGTAATAATGCAGGCGAAGGCAAGATATATATTGAATAAAAATCCGAAAATAAAAACACCGTAAGTTATTGACTTACAGGGATTATCTGTTATAATAATTAATAGTGCAAATATTACCCAAACAGTTGGAGCACAATTTACAACTGGAGGGAGGTTAGGTGTGAGACTATGTCAAATGTAATCGTAAAAGAGAACGAGACTTTAGATTCCGCTTTACGTAGATTCAAGAGAAACTGTGCAAAAGCAGGTATCCAGCAGGAGATTCGTAAGAGAGAACATTACGAAAAACCAAGCGTAAGACGTAAAAAGAAATCAGAAGCTGCAAGAAAACGTAAATATAACTAAGACAGCGAAATGGAGAGACTATCGTAAGATGGTCTCTTTTTACGTTATAGGATCAGGGTGTCAAAAGGCGGTTTCAAGTTTTTTGATTGGCAAACTGCACAAAGCCGGGTCTATTTTGTTCCGTTGTACGAAAAAACAGAAAAATTCCAGACAAACAGATACAAAAGGAAGAGATTGTGCATCGGCAATGATCCCGTTGAATCTGAATAATGCCTCATATAAGAGTGGAACGAAGTTAACAAATGTTATGAACAATGCAATGCTTGACAAATATGATCCTGTAACAGGAGATTATAAGGGCAGTGTTGATCTTAAGAAATTAGGCAAATACAATTATTTTAAATTCGTGATCTATGATATTGATGCAAAAGGCGGATATGATACACCAGCTATCTATTATTTCAGATTGTAAGGATAAGAACAATAGAAGGAAATAAATATAAAAAATAAATATGTAAATATAAAAAAGACATGAATGTAGAGAGTACTGTCGTAGAGAAATCGTGGCAGTACTCTTTTTATGCATAAATCCAAAAGCCCCTCATATAAATGTTTTAAGGACAAACCAAAAGACAGGAGGGAGCATCTATGCAGGAAGAACTGCTTCATATCTTTCCGCTGCATCTGCGGGAAACACTGCAAAAAGTTACGATGAAAGAAAATACCTTAGAGGAAATCCGTATCAGGATCGGACAGCCTGTGATCTTTCATATGGAAAATGAAGAGTGGTATTTAAAAAAAGAAACAGGCAGATTAGAACGAAGCCAGGTAAATGCCTATTGTGCCACGAAAGAGGATATTAAAAGCATGGTAAAGTTCATCAGCAGTTATTCACTCTATGCCTATGAGGATGAGATGAAGAGGGGATTTATCACCATGCAGGGCGGACACCGCATCGGAGTGGCAGGACAAGTAGTGATGGACGGTGGTAAGGTGTTAAGCCTGTCGAATATTTATTTTTTGAATATCCGTGTGGCAAGAGAAAAACGTGGCTGTGCAAAAGACATCATCCCATATCTGATACATAGGAACAGTATTTATAATACCCTGTTCGTTTCGCCTCCCGGAATCGGTAAGACTACTTATTTAAGAGATGCTATCCGGATTCTGTCAAACGGTTCGGACAGGCTGCATGGAATGAAGATCAGTATCATAGATGAGCGCTCCGAAATTGCTGCCTGCCGTCAGGGAATTCCGCAAAACGATATCGGGATCCGAAGTGATGTCTTAGACGGCTGTTTAAAATCCTTTGGAATGCTGTTGATGCTGCGTTCGATGGCACCGCAGATCATTGCGGTGGACGAGATCGGAAGCAGGGAGGACTGCCGGGCAATGGAGCAGGCCATCTATTCGGGCAGCCGTATTATCGGGACCGTACATGCTTACGATATGAAAGAGCTTTCGAGAAAAAAATACCTGAAAGAAATGTTAGAACAGCAGATGTTTGGCAGGATCGTCCTCTTAGAAAAAGCAGAAAATGGCAGGAGAAGGTTCCATATCTATGATGAGAACTTAGAAAAAATATGTTAAAGATTTTAGGAAGTGTTTTGATCCTGACTGCTTCGGTGGGCGGATGTCTGACTTTTTTAGAAAGATTTCGGGAAGAGGAGCGCCAGCTTTTAGCAATGAAAGAAATGCTGATCATCTTTGAAAAGCAGTTAGAATATGTCAGGCTTCCAATCGCAGAGGCTGTCACAGACATGGCAAAGAAAGCAGGAGCACCCTTTGAAGCGCCATTGATGGAGTTTACGGAAAAAATCCTGTATCACCAGACAGAGGAAGTGGAGAGGCTTTGGAGAGAGTGTTTTGAGGCACACAGACGGTCATTTTTTTTAAATCGGGAGGAATTTGCAATCCTTTTAGATATGGGCAGACTGTTAGAGCCGGTGGACAGCAAAAGTCAGATCGCTTCTGTGGAAATGTACATCAACCGCGTGGAAGAGAAGATCCAAAAGATATGGGAGGAACGGGAAAATAAGCAGAAGGTATATCAGAGTGTCTGTCTCTTTGGGGGACTGCTTCTGATTATCGTGTTACTGTAAAGGAGAACATATGAGTGTAAATCTGATTTTTAAAATTGCTGCAATCGGGATCATCGTGACTGTGTTAACGCAGATATTAAAGCACAGTGGCAGAGAGGAGCAGGCATTTTTGACAAGTCTTGCCGGACTGCTGCTGGTATTGTTCTGGATCGTACCATATATCTACGAATTGTTTTCAACGATGAAGGATTTGTTTGCATTATAGGGGGAAGTATGGATATTTTAAAAATTGCAATGATCGGCATGGCAGGTGTCTGTCTGGCAATCCCATTGAAATCATATAAGGCAGAGTATGGGATGCTCATCAGTCTTGGAACCTGCGTCTGCATTTTTATTTATCTGGTGACAAAGTTAGAAATTGTTGTGGAGTACATTGGCAGGATTGAGACTGTATTGAACCTGGATGGCGGTTATATCCGCCTGATGTTAAAAATGATGGGAATTACCTATGTGGCACAGTTTGCGGCAGAAATCTGTAAGGATGCGGGCTATGGTGCGGTCGGGAGCCAGATCGAATTGTTTGGCAAGGTGTCCATTCTTTTTGTGAGTATGCCGGTATTGCTGGCATTGCTGCAGACGGTTGGGGATTTTTTATGAAAGACAGAGATGTATTAAAAAGCTGTTATTTTGGACATTGCATAGGAAAATTAAAGGTAAATTTATTTTTTGCGGGAATATTATTGATTTTGGGAATGTTACTGTTTCCGTTGCAGGTGCAGGCGGAGAAGAAGAAAGGGCCAGATACCGGTGTGGACAGGGAATTGGATACAGGTCTGGAGAAAGAAGCAGATTCTGATGTAGACTTTGACACAGAAAGAGACGAGATGCTGGGCTATCTGACGAAAGAAAATCTTTTTTCAGATCTGGACGAATTTTCAGGGCGGGAAACGGGAATGACTTTCTCGGAACTGGTGGGGAGTATCTCAAAGCAGGGAGCGTTGGAAAGCCTTGCAGGGATCGGAGGCTATATCAAAGAGGCACTGGTGGGAGAACTTGAGGAAAATAAGAAAAGCATGATGCAGATCGTGGTACTGGTATTGATCTTCAGTATTTTGCAAAACTTTTTAGGACTGGTTGAAAATTCCTATATTACGGAGCTTTGCTACGTTTTGACCTATCTGGTGCTGATGCTGTTTGTTTTAAAATCCTTTTCCGTGACCTCCGAGATTGTCAGCCATCTGCTTCAAAATGTGACAGGCTTTATGAAAATGCTGCTGCCTTCTTATTTAGCGGTCATGGTCTTTGCCGGAAACGCGATGAGTGCCATGTCCTTTTATGAACTGACTTTTTTTATCCTGTATGGGATCGAAGTGCTGATGATCTATGTACTGCTGCCACTGATCAATCTGTATGTTCTGTTTTATTTAACAAACTGCATGATGAAAGAAGAAGTATTTTCAAAAACGGCAGAACTGGTACGCGATATTTTCAGCTGGGGTGCCAAACTGGTGCTGACGATCGTGGTTGGTCTAAACGTTGTACAGGGAATGATCGCACCGGCGGTTGACTATGCGAGCAGAACAACCCTGACAAAGTCTTTGAGCCTGATCCCCGGGATTGGCGGTGCGGCAGCGGCGATCGGTGATATTTTCATCGGTTCCGGGATGGTCATTAAAAACAGTGTCGGAGTGGCTGCGATGTTTTTGCTGATATTTTTGTCATTGATCCCGTTTTGTAAGGTATTGATCATTACACTGCTTTATAAGTGTATGGCAGCATTTTTAGAACCGATTGCGGATAAGCGGATCGCGGGAGCAATGAGCGGTGCGGCACATGGAGGCGAGATGTTGATGCGTGTGATCACTACGACCGTATTTATGGTTTTTATTACCGTGGCGATGATGTGTGCAACGACATCTTTTGTGGTTTAGGAGGAATGAGATGAGTGCTGTTTTAGAGTGGCTGAAAACCTTTTTGATGTTGTATTTTTTCCTGACACTGATCCTCTATCTGGTGCCAAAGAAATCCTATCAGAAGTATCTGCAATTTGCAGTAAAAATGATACTTTTAGTGGTGGTGTTCCTGCCACTGTTAAACCGGGTCAGCAGCGGCGTGGATTTTTTTTCACTGGTAGAGGAATTTGAAACTTATAAAGCAGAGAGCGGTCTGACGGATATGGAAGGATTGGAGGGATTGCAGAATGGATACGTCGAAGAAAGGAGCGGATATTATCAGGAACATTATGGGGAATCGGAATAATCTTTTGATCCTCGCACTTTTGGGGGTTCTGGTACTTGTGCTTGCGATACCGACAGAAAAAAAGACAGAATCGAAAATGGATTTTAAGGCGAATGAAGAGGCAGGTGGAGAACAGTTAGAGGAGCGGTTAGAACGCATTTTAAAGCATACGGAAGGGGTCGGAGAGGTCAGGGTGATGATTACGGAGGCAGAGGACACAAAAAGTTTTGCATCAGATAAAGAAAACGAAGGTACGGTGGAAGGGGTTGTAGTGGTAGCGCAGGGAGCAACAGACCCGGCGGTAAAGAAAAAAATACAGGACATCGTAATAGCATTATTTCCCATAGAGGCACATAAAATAGAAATAGTAAAAATGAAAGCGGATTAGGAGGTATCCATGAAAAAAATATTTAAGAAGAATCAGCTCATCATTACAGGATTAGCACTGATGATCGCGGCAGCCGGTTATCTCAGCTACAGCAACACAGGTTTAAAGAACGATACGAAGGAAACGGCAAGCAAAAAAGAGGTAAAAGAAGAATATGAGATTTCGGATGAAGACAGCAAGAGCGAGGAGATTTTTACGGACACAGAGGCATCAGAAGAGGTAGCAGATGCATCACAGGCGACATCAGAGACTTCTGCGGAAGGAATGAGTGAAGAGGAAGCAGAGTCGGCAAATCCGGGCGAAGCAGTCTTAACCAGTACCGGTGCAGAGACCGTTAATTTTGCAGCAGAGGCGAAGCTGTCGAGAGAACAGGTGCGGTCTAAAAACAAAGAATCTTTATTAGAGATCATCAACAACAAAGAATTAGAAGAGGCAAGCCGACAGTCTGCCATTGAGCAGATGGTCAAAATGACCGACACCGCTGAAAAGGAAGAAGCGGCAGAGATGCTTTTAGAGGCAAAGGGATTCAGTAACGTTGTAGTCAGCATTACGGATGATTCCGCCGATGTCGTACTGGATATGGGAAAAGATGCAACCGATGCAAAACGGGCACAGGTGGAAGATATTGTTAAGAGAAAAACCGGTGTATCTGCACAGAATATTATTATCACTCCGGTAGATTCCTCTGCAAAGACACAGACAGAAAAGTAGACGGAAGATTTCGGATCATTTCTTGACCATACTTAGAAAAGAACGTATAATTTTTACATAGAAAAATTCGGAGGAGGCACCAATGAAGCGGGTATTTTTAATCGTATTAGACAGTGTGGGCATGGGAGAAATGCCGGATGCAGCAGAATATGGAGATGCAGGAAGTAACACGATCCTTGCAGTTTCTAAGAGTCCGTATTTTTCCATGCCAAATATGAAAAAATTAGGATATTTTAATATTGACGGAATGGCAGTCAATGACAAAGAGGAACATCCAATGGCAGCGTTTGCAAGAATGACGGAAAGCTCCAAAGGAAAAGACACAACCATCGGACACTGGGAGATTGCGGGAATTATTTCTAAAGCGCCACTTCCGACTTATCCGAACGGCTTTCCAAAAGAAATCCTAGAGGAATTCTCAAAACAGACCGGAAGGGGTGTACTTTGTAACAAACCATATTCCGGTACGGAAGTGATCAAAGATTACGGAGATGAACATCGAAGAACCGGAGATCTGATCGTATATACTTCCGCAGATTCAGTTTTTCAGATCGCAGCCCATGAAGAGGTTGTTCCGGTAGAACAGCTCTATGAGTACTGCAAGATCGCAAGAAAGATACTGACAGGGGAACATGGTGTGGGTCGTGTGATCGCAAGACCGTTTATCGGGGAATCCGGCAATTACACAAGAACATCGAACCGACATGATTTTTCATTAGAACCGCCGGCAGTCACGATGTTGGATCAGATGAAAGAAGCAGGGTTAGACGTACTTGCCGTTGGAAAGATCAACGATATTTTTGCAGGAAAGGGTATTACGGAATTCGTACGGACTACCGGAAATGAAGATGGTATCAATAAGACATTGGAGTATATGGAAAGAGATTTTGAGGGTATCTGTTTTGTCAATTTAGTGGACTATGACATGCTCTACGGACACCGGAATGATGTGGACGGTTATGCAAAAGCACTGACTTACTTTGATGAACGTCTGCCGGAGATCTTAGAAAAAATGAGGGATGAGGATATCCTGATGATCACTGCAGATCACGGATGTGACCCTAGTACACCATCTACGGATCACTCTAGAGAGTATACGCCACTCATTCTGTATGGCCAGCCGGTCAAGGCGGGAACGAACTATGGCACACGGGATACATTTGCCGATATTGCGGCAACGATCTTAGATTATTTTTCCATTGTACCAAAATGTGCAGGAAAGAAGTTAGAAGAATCTTAGGCAGAATACGGCTGGAACCATTGCGGCAGCCGGTGAAGTATGTTACAATAAATGCGATTCGCCGGATGGCGGAATGTGCTGTGTGATACACAGGCACAAAGAAAAAACTGAATAAATAGCAGTCAGGTGTCGAAGCAGTCATTTTGTATTTCAGACAATACTTTTCATGGCTGGCTTCGGTGAAAAGGGAAACAGGTGCAAATCCTGTACGAACTCGTCACCGTAATTAGGGAGCAGAAGTCGAGATATCACTGGGAAACCGGGAAGATGACGGATGCAGAGATCTTTAAGCCGGGAGACCTGCCTGAGTGCTGTACAGAAACATTTGTTTCAAGCCACGAGTAACTGGTTGTACATATTGATGTATGAGAATTTCTGTTTTGGAATTTTGATGCGTTTCTTTTGCGTATAAACCCTTTACCTGTACAGGCAGAGGGTTTTTATTTTGATCTTAATTTTACAGGGGATGACTCTGTAATTTTATAAAAAAACGTTCCGCGAGGATGCAGCCGGTTGCTCTGAAAATTCTAACGAACACCCTAAGGAGGAAACATGAAGAGAAGAGTCGTAGCATTATTGATGGCAACTATGATGGGAGCATTCTGCATTACAGGATGCGGAAGCAGCAAAGAGGCAACAAGTGACAAGGCAGCCAAGACAGAAAAAGAAGCGGATACAGAATCCGATAAAGATGCGGACAAAAAAGCCGCAGATAAGGTTGCAGCACTGATCGATGCCATTTATGTACAGGAAAGAAACGATAAGACAGACGAGCAGTGTGCCGAAGCGAAGGAAGCATGGGATGCACTGACCGATGCCCAGAAAGAATTAGTAGAGGGCGAAAATGCTGATCCGGATTATTTTGGAAGAGATACCGGCGATGCATCTAAAGATGATGCCAGAAATCAGGATGATATTGGCGAAAATGAAATTTTAGCAGTAAGTTTTGGAACATCCTTTAATGACAGCCGTGTTGCTGACATCAAAGGAATAGAGGATGCTCTGCAGGAAGCAAATCCGGACTGGTCCGTCAGAAGAGCATTTACTGCACAGATCATCATCAACCATGTACAGGCGCGTGACGGAGAAAAAATTGATAACGTAGATCAGGCATTAGAGCGTGCAGTAGACAACGGTGTAAAGAATCTGGTAGTACAGCCAACACACTTAATGCATGGTGCAGAATATGATGAATTAGTGGAAGCGGTAGAGAACTATAAGGACAAGTTTGAAACCGTAAAAATTGCAGAACCGCTTCTTGGAGAAGTCGGAGCAGATGCAGACGCTGTAAACAGCGATAAGGAAACTGTTGCGAAAGCATTGACAGCAGAAGCCGTAAAAGATGCCGGCTATGACAGCCTTGATGCAGCAAAAGAAGACGGAACAGCATTCGTATTTATGGGTCATGGTACATCCCATACTGCAAAAGTATCTTACAGCCAGATGCAGACACAGATGAAAGACCTTGGCTATGACAATGTATTTATCGGAACCGTAGAGGGGGAGCCGGAAGAGACTTCCTGTGAATCTGTTATTGATACAGTAGAAAAAGCAGGATATAAAAAAGTAGTTCTTCGTCCGTTAATGGTCGTAGCAGGAGATCATGCAAACAATGATATGGCAGGAGACGATGATGATTCCTGGTTAAGCATGTTCAAAGCGTCCGGAAAATTTGACAGTGTAGATACACAGATCACAGGACTTGGCGAGATCAAGGACATCCAGCAGATCTATGTAGATCATACTGCAGAGGCAATGAAATAGCAGGAGTATACGATGAAGAAAAAAAGTATTACAGTTGCGATATTGACCATCATGCTGGCTGCATCCACAATTCTTAGTGGATGCTCCGGCAGTGGAACAGAGACTCAGAAAAAAACAGAGACATCTGAAGAACAGACAGATCAGAAAGATACAGATCAAAAAGAGAAAGAAGAAAAAGAAGAGCAGAAAGAAGCAGAGCTTGCCGACGGTGTATACAAAGCGGACTTTGTTACGGACAATGGCATGTTTCAGGTCAATGAGGCATATGACGGAAAGGGAACTCTGACCGTAAAAGACGGCGAGATGACGATCCATGTCTCACTGCGCTCTAAAAAAATCGTAAATCTGTATGTAGGACTTGCGAAAAATGCAAAAAATGATAAGAAGAATCTGTTAGAGCCAACCACAGACACGGTAACTTACAGTGATGGTACAACGGAAGAAGTCTATGGATTTGATGTACCGGTAAAGGCATTAGATCAGGAATTTGACCTTGCACTGATCGGAACAAAGGGAAAATGGTATGATCATAAAGTTTATGTGACCAATCCGACACCGGTAGAAGAGGAAGGTCCAAAAACAGAGATCAGTGCACTTGAAGACGGCAATTATACCATGGAGATCACGTTTGAGGGTGGCAGTGGAAAAGCAACGATCCTTTCACCGGTCAAGATTAAGGCAGAAGGCGGAGCAGTTACTGCAACCGTACAGTGGGATAGTCCGAACTATGATTATATGATCGTAGACGGAACAAAGTATCTGCCAAGCAGTACTGAAGGAGGTTCTGTCTTTGAAATCCCTGTTTCGGCATTTGATGAGCCGGTAAGCGTTATCGGTGATACGGTAGCGATGAGCAAACCGCATGAGATCGAGTATACCCTGACATTCCGCTCGGATACGTTACAGTCCGTGGAATAAGAGGATGAGAATATGAAAGGAAGAAAAAAAGTAATTGCAATATGCTGTTTATTTTTAGCAGGACTGTTAGGGCTGTGCGGCTGTAGCAGTCCTTCTTCCGATTCTGCGAAAGACCGGATCAGTGACGAACTGGTATACGAAAGCAGCATGGAGTTAGAATATGCCAAACAGTTTTCCGTAGATTACTACAAAGACGGTTACCGGCTGCTTGCCACTTCCGATGGTACAAAGATCTTAGTCATACCGGAGGGAAAAGAGGCACCGAAAGATTTAGAAAAAGGTATCATTGTGATGCAGCAGCCGGTCCAAAATCTCTATTTAGTATCATCCTCTGTCATGGATATTTTTGACCACCTTGATGCGTTAGACAGCATCCGTTTTTCTTCGCAAAAAGAAGAGGACTGGTATATTGAGGGAGCAAAAAAAGCGATGGCAAGAGGGGATATTTCATATGCCGGAAAATACAGCAAACCGGATTATGAACAGATCGTATCACAAAAATGTACGCTTGCGATCGAGAATATGATGATCTCCCATACACCGGAGGTCAGAGAAATGTTAGAAGATTTTGGCATTCCGGTCATGATCGAATATTCAAGCTATGAAAAACATCCGTTAGGCAGAGTGGAATGGGTCAGATTTTTCGGGACATTGCTTGGAAAAGAAAAAGAGGCAGAAAAAATCTTTGAAAAACAAAAGAATATTTTAAAGAAAGTAACAGCCGATGAAAAAACGGATAAGACCGTAGCATTTTTCTATATCACTTCAAACGGATTAGTACAGGTGCGGCAGAGCTCGGATTATATTCCAAAGATGATCGAACTTGCCGGAGGAAAATATATCTTTGAAGATCTGGGCGATGAGGAAGTGGCACGTTCGACCGTGAATATGCAGATCGAAGATTTTTATCAGGGTGCGAAAGATGCAGATTATCTGATCTATAACAGCACCATAGACGGTGGAGTATCTTCCATCGAAGAATTGTTGGACAAATGTGAGGTTTTAAAGGATTTTAAGGCGGTAAAGAATGGAGATGTATGGTGTACCACCAATGATATGTATCAGCAGTCCATGTCGATGGGATATCTGATGCAGGACATCCATTCCATGCTTTTAGGAGAAAACGAACAGAAGATGAAATATCTTTTTCAGTTGAAATAGAAAATAGAGGAGTTATATGATGCAGCAGAGTAAAAAAGTCAGATATATCATAGTACTTTTCCTGTTAGGAGTTAGCGTTGTGGCATTGGTGGGGTGGAATATCTGTGTTGGAACCGTCAGAATCCCGCTAGCAGATATTTTTGCATCCATCCGGGGAGAAAAAATTGAAAATTCCAGGATCCTTTGGGATATCCGAATGCCAAGAACTTTAGCGGCTATGATCTTAGGTGGTGCTTTGGCACTTGCAGGGTATCTGTTGCAGACTTTTTTTCACAATCCGATCGCAGGACCGTTTGTGTTAGGAATCTCTTCCGGTGCAAAAATGGTGGTGGCACTCGTCATGGTATTTCTGATGGGACAGGCAGTAAAGATCACTTCCTGGGCATTGATTGCAGCGGCATTTGTCGGGGCAATGATCTCTATGGGATTTGTGCTTTTAATGTCACGCAGAGTCCATAACATGTCTATGCTAGTGGTAAGCGGAGTGATGATCGGATATATCTGCTCTGCCATTACGGAACTGGTGGTAACCTTTGCAAGTGATGCAGAGATCGTCAATCTGCACAACTGGTCGAGGGGAAGTTTTTCGGGAATGACATGGGAAAATGTAGCGGTTATGACCGGTGTGGTGGCTGTGACTTTTTTTCTGGTGTTTTTGATGGCAAAACCATTGAGTGCCTATCAGTTAGGGGAAGTCTATGCAAGAAATTTAGGTGTGGATATCCGGCTGCTTCGCATAGCCATGGTTCTGTTATCGAGTATTCTATCCGCCTGTATCGTAGCTTTTGCAGGACCAATCTCCTTTGTCGGAATTGCAGCACCGCATTTAGTAAAGAGCCTTTTAGGTACGGCAAAACCAATCTGGATGATACCTGCCTGTTTTTTAGGGGGCAGTGTATTCTGTCTGTTTTGTGATCTGTTAGCAAGGACGATGTTTGCACCGACGGAACTGAGTATCAGTACCGTCACGGCAATCTTTGGTGCGCCGGTTGTACTGTGGATCATGGTAAGACGTAACAAGGAGAAGATGGCGTGAAAAAGTATTATTTTAAAGCAGAAAAACTGAGAGTCGGATATGGCAAACAGCCACTGATCGAAAATATAGAGATCTGTTTGGAAAAAGGAGAGATTCTGACACTGATAGGGCCAAATGGGGCAGGAAAATCGACCATCCTAAAGAGTATCACAAAACAGCTTGCATTATTGGGCGGTACGGTCTATTTAGGAGAGCAGGATATCGGGCAGATGTCCGGAAATGAACTGTCGCAGAATATGGCAGTCGTTTTAACCGAAAAATTACGTACCGAGATGATGACCTGTGAGGAAGTGGTGGCGACCGGAAGATATCCCTATACCGGAAAGTTCGGGATTCTTTCTGATACAGACAGACAGGCAGTGGCAGAAGCTATGGAACCGGTTCATGTGACAACTTTAAAAAATAAAGATTTTTCAAAGATCAGCGACGGACAGAGGCAGAGGGTGATGCTTGCCCGTGCTATCTGCCAGGAGCCGGAGATCATTATCTTAGATGAACCAACTTCCTATTTAGATATTAAATATAAATTAGATTTTTTGTCTATCCTGCAGGAAATGCGAAAGAAAAAGGAACTCACAGTGGTGATGTCTTTGCATGAGTTAGAACTGGCGGCAAAAGTCTCAGATAAGATCCTCTGTGTCAATGGAAGCTGTGTGGAACGTTTTGGAACTCCACAGGAGATTTTTAAAGAGGGATATATCGAAAAATTATTTTCTATCGAAACAGGCAGCTTTGATGAGCGGAGCGAAAGTATGGAATTAGAACCGGTCAAAGGAAAACCTGAGGTGTTTGTGATCGCAGGCAACGGAAGTGGGCGGAATACTTATCGCAGACTGCAACGGGAAGGGATTCCTTTTGCAACAGGGATTTTATTTCAAAATGATCTGGACTATCCGGTCGCAAAGGCTTTAGCGGCAAAGGTGATCGGGACGGCAGCATTTGAACCGATTACAGAGACGGTACTTACAGAGGCAAAACAATGTATCAATGCCTGTGAACGTGTGATCTGCTGTAGAGAACATTTCGGAACATTAGAGCATGAGAATCAGGCATTATCCGATTATGCGAAAAGCTGTAAAAAGCAGATAGAAACAGGAAGATAGAGCAGAAAGGCAGAAAAAGATGGCAAAAGTAATCATGGTACAGGGGACGATGTCCAATGCGGGAAAGAGTCTGTTAGTAGCAGGCTTGTGCCGGATTTTTCAACAGGACGGTTACCGTGTAGCTCCTTTTAAATCCCAGAACATGGCACTCAATTCCTTTGTGACAAAAGAAGGGTTAGAGATGGGAAGGGCGCAGGTCATGCAGGCAGAGGCGGCAGGCATCTCTCCGATGGTCTGTATGAACCCGATCTTATTAAAACCCACCAACCATATCGGCTCACAGGTGATCGTAAACGGCGAAGTTTTAGGAAACATGAGTGCAAGAGATTATTTTGCATATAAACGGGAACTGATACCAGATATTAAAAGAGCATTTAATAAATTAGAATCCTTTGCGGATATCATTGTGATAGAAGGTGCAGGAAGTCCGGCGGAGATTAACTTAAAAGAGAATGATATTGTGAATATGGGACTAGCAGAAATGGTGGATGCTCCGGTACTGTTGGTTGGGGATATTGACAGAGGGGGTGTCTTTGCACAGCTGCTAGGGACATTGATGTTATTAACAGACGGCGAGCGGGAACGTGTGAAAGGACTGATCATCAACAAATTCCGCGGGGATGCATCGATCTTAGAACCCGGAATCCAAATGTTAGAGGAACGGGGCAATGTACCGGTGACAGGAGTGGTTCCTTATATGGAATTGTCATTAGAGGATGAGGACAGTCTGAGTGAACGCTTTTTAGAAAAAGAAGTGGGACTCATTGACATTGCGGTGATCCATTATCCGAGAATCTCTAATTTTACGGATTTTCATGTGTTTGAGCAGATACCGGGAGTGTCGGTGCGTTATGTCACTTCGGTCAGAGAATTGCAGCATCCGGATCTGATTTTTTTACCGGGAAGCAAAAATACAATGGGAGATTTAAAATGGATGCGGCAAAACGGTTTAGAGGCAGCAATCAAACAACGGTCAGAGGAAGTTCCGGTCTTTGGGATTTGTGGCGGTTATCAGATGTTAGGGTTTGAAATACGCGATCCTGCCGGAGTGGAAGAGGGAGGAAATATCCGCGGTATGGAGCTGCTGCCGGTTCTGACGCTACTCCAAAAAGAAAAGAAACACTGTCAGACAAAGGGAAACATCAATATGCTACCGGGAATCCTGTATCCGATCTCTGCATGTGCATTTGAAGGATATGAGATTCATATGGGAGAGACTACTTGGATAAAAGAGGGCAAAGAAAAAGAATTGGAATATGAGCCGGAACAGAAAAAATCAGGTCAGACAGCGTGTGAGGTAGTAGTTACCGGAAAGAATCTGAATGTCTATGGTTCCTATATCCACGGACTGTTTGATACCGGAAATATCGCAGATCGGATCGTGCAGGCATTAGCGGGGAAGAAGGGAGTTGTCATCGGAGAAGGGATGTCAGAAGATTATCATGCCTTTAAAGAGAGGCAGTATGATCAGTTGGCAGATACCTTAAGGGAGTATCTGAATATGGAGGAAATCTATGGAATGCTTAGAGAAGCCCATCTGGAATAAGTACACAAAAGAAGAATTAGAGCAGATTTCCATCCCCAAACCGATGGAAGAGGTACGAAAGCAGGTACTTCATAATTGGGATGCGATCGCCAAACCGATAGACGGGCTTGGAAGTTTTGAGACGCTGACTGCTCAGATCGGAGCAATTACCGGAGAGGAAAAGATCGATATTTCTAAAAAAGCCGTGCTGATCCTGTGTGCAGACAATGGCATCGTAGAGGAAAACGTCAGTCAGTCCGGGCAGGAGGTTACAGCGGCGGTTGCAAGATCCATAGCAGGCAGACATTCGAGCGTATGTCAGATGGCGGAAGTGGCAGGAGCCGATATCATACCGGTGGATATCGGTATACAGAACCGGGAGGAGATTCACGGTGTCTTAAATAAAAAAATCCGATGTGGCACAAGGAGTTTTTTAAAAGAACCGGCAATGACACAAGAGGAAACTGTTCGTGCCATGGCGGTTGGAATGGAATTGGTGCGTACCTTAAAAGAGGAAGGATACCGGATACTGGCAACCGGAGAGATGGGGATTGGCAATACAACGACCAGCAGTGCTATGGCAGCGGCACTTTTAAAATGTGAAGTTCCGCTTGTCACAGGAAAAGGGGCAGGGCTCAGTGAAAAAGGACTGTTGCATAAGCAGGAAGTTATCGGACAGGCAATCCGGAAATATGACTTGTATGAAAAAGATGCATTTACCATTTTAGAGACGGTAGGTGGTCTGGATATTGCCGGACTTGTAGGTCTCTGCATTGGAGGAGCGATTTATCGGATACCGATTGTCTTAGACGGTGTCATCAGTCTGGTGGCAGCTTTGACGGCAGAAAAAATCGCACCGGGAACGAAAGAATATTTGCTGACGTCACATCAGGGCAAAGAACCGGCGGCTAAGTTTTTGTTAAAGGCATTAGAAAAAGAGGCAGTTTTGAATGCTCACATGGCATTGGGGGAGGGAACCGGAGCAGTAATGATGTTCCCGCTTTTAGATATGGCATTGCGTGTTTATCATGCAGAAACGACTTTTTTTGATATTCAGGTAGAACAGTATCAGAGGTTTGATAAGTTATGATGGTATTAATTATTGGAGGAAGCGGAAGCGGTAAGTCGGCCTATGCAGAGGAATATATTGGGAGAATTGCCGGTAAGGGCAACAAATACTATCTTGCAACGATGCAGGTTTTTGACGAGGAAGGAAAGAAAAAGGTCGCAAGGCATCAAAGACTTCGAAAAAATAAAGGCTTTTTGACGATCGAACAGCCCATAGAAATCGAAAAGACATTGCCAAAGATTAAGGCAGGGAGCAGTGTTTTATTAGAGTGTATCTCAAATCTGACTGCCAATGAGATGTTTTTGAATGAAAATCCGGAAAAAAATCCAAGAAGTTGTAAAGAAGTTACGGATTCTGTGGTAGAAGGAATCCAGAGCCTGAAACAAAAGGCAGGACATCTGGTGATCGTAACCAATAATGTATTTGAAGACGGGATTGCTTATGAAGAGGGTACGATGGAATACCTTCGGGCAATCGGAAGCGTCAATAAAAAGTTAGCGGACATGGCAGATGAAGTGATAGAAGTAGTCGTGGGAATCCCACTTGTGATAAAGGGAGGAAAGTAACATGCATATTTTAAAATCGATCGTTATCGCATTTTCGATGTATTCAAAAATTCCCATGCCACAGTTTGAGTGGAAGGAAGAAGATATGAAGCATGTACTCTGCTTTTTTCCATGGATTGGTATTGTGATAGGGCTCTGTCTCTATTTCTGGCGGCTGCTTTGCGACCGGTTCGGGATCAGAAATCTGTGTTATGTGTTTATCGGCACAGCAATCCCCCTGCTTTTGACTGGTGGTTTCCATGTGGATGGTTTTATGGATACAATGGATGCGTTTCATTCCTACCAACCGAAAGAGCGGAAATTAGAGATTTTAAAGGATTCCCATATCGGGGCATTTGCCGTGATCATGTTAGCGGTGTATGGATTGATCTATATGGGGGCATTTTCAGAGATTACGGATAAAAATATATTACAGGTTGTATGCGCAGGATTTGTGCTTGCGAGGGTGTTAAGTGGGATTGGAGTCGTATCGTTCCCATCCGCGAAAAAGGAGGGAATGCTCTATCTGTTTCAGGACCACGCCGATGCCGTAATCGTAAAAGTGGCATTATATATGCAGGGAGCATTGTGCATCGGTTTTATGTTGTGGAAGTCATTTTTTGCCGGGGGTGCGGCTGTCATTGCAGCTTTCGCAGTCTTTAGATATTATAAATACCGCACTAAGAAAGAACTTGGAGGGATTACGGGAGATACCGCAGGATATTTTCTGTTGTTATGCGAAGGTGCTATTGTAGTGATGACAAGCGTTGTGAATGTACTTCTCAAATCAGGAATTAATATTTAAAATCCGAAAGAGCATACTCAAATATCAGATAAAAACACAGAGAACATGATAACGAAACACGAGGGAATAGAAAGTGAAACTTATTATTGGTGGATATTCACATGGAAAATTAAATTATACTTTGAGAAAAATTGGAGAGAAAGAATATCGAATTTGTGACGGAACATTACCGGAATATACAAAGATTGATACAGCAGAGATAAATATAATAAAATCAGACACAACAAATACAATCATCATCATAAATCATCTTCATACGTTCATCAAAACCTCGATGCAGCGGGGAGAGAACCCAAAAGAGAGCATCCTGGATTTTATCACAAAATATCCTGACTGTATTCTGATCAGTGATGAGATTGGAAATGGAATTGTTCCCATGGATGCATTCGAGAGAGAATATCGTGAGCAGACAGGCAGGATCTTAATAGAACTAGCAAAAGAAGCAGAAGAGGTGATACGCGTCATATGTGGGATTGGTCAAAAAATCAAATAGAAATTATATTTTTGCGTCATGGAATGACAAGAGAAAATGAGCAGCATCGATATCTTGGTAGTACAGATACATCTTTGAGCGGGAATGGGGTTTGTGAGCTACAGGCATTACAGAAAAACGGAACTTATCCAAAGACGGATATTCTGTTTTGCAGTCCGATGAAGCGCTGCACCGAAACCGCAGAAATCCTCTATCCAAACCATACGCCAATATACATACCGGAGTGGAGAGAAATGGATTTTGGAGAATTTGAAGGAAAGAATTATATTGAATTGCAGAAAAATCCAAATTATCAGGCATGGATCGACAGCAATGGCACCCTGCCATTTCCGGGAGGAGAGAGCAGGGAAGCCTTTATAAAGCGCTGCGAGCAGGGATTTTACCGGATGTTAATCGGAATTAAAGGAAGGCTTCAGAAAATGGACGAAAAACAGCCGGCTTCAAAGATCACAGCAGGAGCGGTAGTGCATGGAGGAACCATTATGGCAATCCTGAGCAGTTTTTACGGAGGAGATTATTTTGATCATCAGGTAAAAAACGGAGGCGGATACCGCTGTCTATTAAGCAGAACCCGGGAACAGCCGAAATTGCAGGGGGTAGAAAACATCATGGGGGAATCAGAACGTGTTATACCATAGTATTGCATTCTTTTTGGGATTTTTGTTAGATCTGATCTTAGGTGACCCTTATTGGCTGCCGCATCCGATCCGTCTGATCGGAAATCTGATCGTAGCATTGGAAAAGAGATTTTTATCAAAAGAAACAAAAGGCAAGGAGCATAAAGAGCAGGAGAAAAGCGAGCGAAGAAGAGGAACACTGCTGGTTTTTATCGTGTTGTCTGTGACCTTCGCAGTGACAGCGTTTCTTGTTATTGGAGCTTATCTGCTGCATCCGTATCTTGGCGTAGCAGTAGAGACGATCATGACCTATCAGATCTTAGCGGTAAAATGCTTAAAGGTAGAGAGCATGAAGGTCTATCAAAGCCTGACAAAAGAAGGAATCGAAGAGGCAAGACAAGCGGTAGCAATGATCGTTGGAAGAGACACGGCGGTTTTGGATGGAACCGGAGTGGCAAAGGCGGCGATAGAGACAGTAGCAGAGAACACCTCGGACGGTGTCATTGCACCTATGCTGTATACAGCGCTTGGCGGACCTGTTCTTGGATTTTTATATAAGGCAGTCAATACGATGGATTCCATGATCGGATATAAAAATGAAAAATATCTGAATTTTGGAAGGACAGCGGCAAAGTCAGATGATGTATGCAACTATCTTCCATCGAGGATCAGTGCATATCTGATGATAGCAGCGGCATATCTTGGCGGCAGTGATTTTAGTGGAAAAGGAGCTTATCGGATCTATAAAAGAGACCGAAGAAACCATGCCAGTCCAAATTCTGCCCAGACAGAGTCGGTTTGTGCAGGAGCATTGGGAATACGGTTAGCAGGTGATGCCGTATATTTTGGAAAAGTGGTAAAAAAGCCACATATCGGGGATGATACCCGTCCGGTGGAATACGAAGACATCCGGCGGGCAAACCGTCTGATGTACTTAACGGCATGGCTTGGAGAAACAGGGTGTCTGTTTTTTATGTTACTTATTATATTACTTTAGGGAGGTGTAGAGGTGCAGACAATTCACGGCGGAGATATCTACAGAAACCGGATACAGATTGATTTTTCAGTGAATATCAATCCTTTGGGGATACCAGAGGAAGTAAAAGACGCATTACATCAGGCAGTGGATGTCTGTATGCAGTATCCGGATATGGAAGCAGAGCAGTTAAAAGAAGCATTAAGCAGGAAATTTTGCCTGCCAAAAACTTATTTTTTGCCGGGAAACGGAGCATCGGAACTTTTTTTAGGAATCCTGCATGCACTAAAGCCGAAAAAAGTCATTCTGCCTGTTCCTTCCTTTTACGGATATGCATATACGGCAAAAGCGGTAGGGAGTGAAGTGGTCTGTGTTCCGCTAAAAAAAGAGGAGGATTTTTTACCGGGGGAAGAATTAGTATTGGCATTACAGGAAGATGCAGAACTGCTTTTTTTAGCAAATCCGAACAACCCGACCGGAAAATTGATGAAACCGGCATATTTAGAGAATGTATTAGAAGTGTGCAAAGAGAAAAAAATCTATGTGGTATTAGACGAATGTTTTATAGAGTTCTGTGAAAAAGAAAATTCCATAGTACAAAGACTCAGCACCTATCGGAATTTACTCATTGTACGGGCTTTTACAAAAATATATGCAATCCCGGGTGTGCGGCTTGGCTACCTGATGTGTAGTGATAAGGAGTTATTACAAAAGATCAGAGGCCAGCTCCCGGAATGGAATCTTTCGGTTTTTGCCGAGGCGGCGGGGATTGCCTGTTTACAGCAGCAGGAATATTTGAAAAAAACCGTAGAATATGTGGCAGCAGAAAGAAAATTCCTCACGGAGAAATTGCAAAATCTCGGATTACAGGTCATTTTAAGTGATGCGAACTTTATTTTATTCTACAGTGAAAAGCCACTCTACGAGAAATTACTGCAAAAAGGAATCCTGATCCGTGACTGCAAAAATTTTCAGGGGCTGTCAGAGGGATATTATCGTGTGGCAGTGAAAAGCCGGAGAGAGAACGAAATTTTAGAGAAAGCGATAGGTGAATGTATTGGATAGACAAAAAAGTATCGAACATTTATTGCCAAATGAAATAGAAAAGAGAAGTTTTGAGATCATTTCAAAAGAATTAAAAGAGCGGGGCATCGAACTTCCAAAAGAAGAGGAAATGATAACAAAACGGGTGATCCATACCAGTGCAGATTTTGAGTATACGAAAACACTGGTATATTCAAAACATGCCGTTCGGATCGCAAAAGATCTGATCTTAAACGGTGCAGATATTGTAACCGATACGAATATGGCACTTGCAGGGATCAATAAAAAGACCTTAGCAGGCTTTGGCGGAACCGTACACTGTTTTATGGCAGATGAGACCGTGGCGAGAATCGCAAAAGAGCGTGGAACTACCCGTGCCGCAGTCAGCATGGAGATGGCAACGAAATTAAAGAAACCTTTAATTTTTGCAATTGGAAATGCGCCGACAGCTCTGATACAATTATATGAGATGTTAAAGGATCAGAGATTCCGGCCGGAATTTATCATTGGCGTTCCTGTTGGGTTCGTCAATGTAGAGGCTGCAAAGGAGCTGATCTTAGAAACAGAGGTGCCTCATATTGTCAACCGTGGAAGAAAAGGCGGCAGTAACGTGGCAGCAGCCATATGTAATGCAATCCTCTATGAACTGAAAAAAGAGCAGAGTGGAGTCTGAGCAGACAGGAGCAGGAACGTATGCGATATGGATTTACAACAGGAAGCTGTGCGGCAGCAGCAGCGAAGGCGGCGGCATATATGCTTCTGTTAGGAAGAAAAAAAACAGAGATCACGATTGAGACACCAAAGGGAATTCCCTATACGGCACAGATTTTAGATATCAGACGAACGGAAGACGTCGTAAGCTGTGCCGTGCAAAAGGACGGGGGAGACGATCCGGATGTAACAACCGGAGCATGGATCTATGCAAAAGTGACTTATTGCGGAAATGACAGAAAAGATTTTCGTTCCCAAGCAGATTTTCAATCCCGAGAAAATCTTCAATCCCTAGAGGACTCACCCTATGTACAGATCGACGGAGGCATCGGAGTGGGCAGGGTCACAAAGCCGGGATTAGACCAGCCGGTAGGAAATGCAGCCATTAATCATGTGCCAAGAGAGATGATCACAAAGGAAGTCTTAGAGGTCTGCAGGCTAGTTGATTATAAAGGCGGACTGGCAGTAGAGATTTTTGTACCGGAGGGGGAGCAACTTGCGGAGCAGACCTTTAACCCAAGACTTGGGATCAAAGGCGGGATCTCGATTCTTGGAAGCAGTGGGATCGTAGAGCCTATGAGCAGTCAGGCAATCTTAGATACGATCCGGGTAGAACTAAGACAGAGAAGGGCAGAAGGGTATGCGTATGTGGCAGTTGCACCCGGCAATTACGGACTGGATTTTATGAAGCAGGCTTATGGCTATGATTTAGATAAAAGTATCAAGTGTAGTAACTTCATTGGCAATACGATTGATATGGCAGTGGAGGAAGGTTTTCAAAAACTGCTCTTAACCGGACATATCGGTAAGCTCATCAAAGTAGCAGGCGGTATTATGAATACACATTCAAAAGAGGGGGATTGCAGAATGGAGCTGATAACGGCATCTGCGATCCGACAGGGAGTCAGCGCTCAGACAGCCTGTGAAATTTTAGCCTGTGTTACGACCGAAGAAGCAGTCCGTATTTTAGAAACAACCGGTAAAAGAAAAGTCGTTATGGAAGATGCGATGGAACATATCTGTTATTATCTGAATAAACGTGCAATGGGAAAAATGCAGATAGACTGCATCATGTATGCCAATGAGTTTGGCGAATTAGCAAAAAGTAAGGGGGCAGAGCAATGGTTTACTTTGTTGGCGCAGGAACAGGGGCAGCCGATTTAATCACCGTGCGGGGAATGCGGCTGTTAGAGCAGGCAGATGTCATCATCTATGCGGGTTCTTTAGTCAATCCGGAGTTGTTAGGATATGCAAAAAAAGAATGTGAAATATTTAACAGTGCCACGATGACGTTGTCTGAGGTGCTTGCCGTGATGCAGCAGTCACAGGAGGCAGAAAAAATGCTCGTACGTCTGCACACCGGAGACCCAAGCATTTATGGTGCGATCCGGGAACAGATGGATGAATTGGACAGGCTTGGTATACCATATGAAAGCTGTCCGGGTGTCAGTGCCTGCTTTGGAGCGGCAGCATCCTTAAATATAGAGTATACACTGCCGGGAATTTCACAGTCTTTGATCATTACGCGGATGGAAGGCAAAACGAAGGTTCCAACGAAAGAGAGTATCGAAAGTTTTGCGGCGCATCAGGCATCCATGGCAATCTATTTAAGCACCGGCATGTTAGAGGAATTAAGCCAAAGACTGATCGCCGGGGGATATGAGAAAAACACGCCGGCGGCACTGGTATATAAGGCAACATGGAAGGACGAAGAAGCGTATCTTTGTACGGTGGAGACACTGGCAGCTACGGCTAAGGAGCATGGCATCACAAAGACGGCATTGGTTTTAGTCGGGGATGTGCTGACGTATCAGCACTATCAAAAATCGCGGCTGTATGCACCGGATTTTTCAACGGAATTCAGGCAGGCAAAGGAAGAATAGATATGAAACTAAGTATCATCAGTTTTACAAACAATGGGTTAGAGCTGTCCAAGAGAGTGTCAGAGAGCCTGACGGAAAATACAGGCATCACAACGGCAGTTTATACAAAATGTTCCCTTGTAAAAACCCATGACACGAAGATAAAGGCAGTCCATGTCGAAAAGAGCATTGCTGACTGGACAAAAGAGCAGATGCAGGAAAAAAATGCCATACTTTTTATCGGAGCCTGTGGAATTGCAGTCAGAGCCATTGCCCCGAATCTCACCGACAAACTCCACGACAGTCCGGTACTTGTATTAGATGAACAGGGGCAGTATGTGATCCCGCTTTTGGCGGGGCATTATGGCGGTGCAAATGAACTCGCGGTGCAGATTGCAGAAAAGATCAACGCAATCCCGGTGATCACCACAGCAACCGATCTGCAAAACAAATTTGCCGTGGATCTGTTTGCAAAAAGGAACGGACTTCGCATCATAAATAAAGACGGAATTGCAAAGATATCGGCAAAAGTCTTAGCAGGAGAGAAAGTGACCCTGTGTGTAGAAGAGGGACATCTGAAAGAGGGAACGAAAATACCGGAGGAAATACATCTGATTTCCTACCCGTCAACGGCTGTGCTATCAGCAGATTCCGCACCACAAACCGTCGACATTGTGATTGCGGAAAATCCAAAACCGGAGCATCCGACAAACACAGACGCATTGCTCCGATTACAGCCCAAAGAGTATGTCGTCGGAATGGGATGTAAAAGGGGAATCAAGCCACAGAAGATAGAAGCACTGATTGACGAAACCCTAAAGACAGCAGGAATGAAAAAAGAGCAGATTTTTGCATTGGCTTCTATTGATAAAAAGCAGGACGAGCAGGGATTTTTAATCTGGAGCAGACAGCACAGAGTACCGTTTTTGACCTATACGGCAAAAGAACTGCAAAAAGTGCAGGGAAACTTTCATGCCTCTGCTTTTGTAGAGTCACAGGTTGGGGTGGACAATGTCTGTGAACGGGCGGCACTTTGTGCCTGCGAAGCAGGAGGAACACTGGTGTATGAAAAACATGCCAAAGACGGGATGACGATAGCCGTTGCAAAAAGGGAATGGAGAATTACATTTGATGAAGCATAACATCTATTTAGTCGGAATGGGGCCGGGAAAAGAAGAGATGATGACAGGGGAGGCACTAAAAGCATTAGAAGCGGCAGATGTCATTATCGGTTATACGGTCTATATCAAATTGTTAGGAGAGCGGTTTGCAGATAAGGAAATGCGGACAACTCCAATGAGACAGGAAGAAGAACGCTGCAAATTGTGCTTTGAAGAAGCAAAAAAAGGAAAACAGGTAGCAATGGTCTGCAGTGGTGATGCAGGGATTTACGGAATGGCATCGTTACTGTACGAAATGGGAAAAGAATATCCGGATACAGAGATTTTTGTCATACCGGGGATAACGGCGGCCTGCAGCGGGGCGGCAGTTTTAGGAGCACCGCTGAATCATGATTTTTGCGTGATCAGCCTGAGTGATCTCTTAACGCCGTGGGAAAAGATCGAAAAACGCCTGCTGGCGGCAGCCGGGGGAGATTTTGCAATAGCAATCTATAATCCGTCGAGCCATAAGCGGAAAGATTATCTGAAAAAAGCCTGTGACATCCTGCTTCGTGTGATCGATGAGGAACGGCCATGCGGATATGTGGAGAATATCGGCAGGGAAGGAACAAAGGCAGTGACCTGTACCTTACGGGAATTGAGAGATACACAGGTGAATATGTTTACCACCGTATTCATCGGTAATTCCGATACGGAACTGATACATGGAAAGCTGGTTACAAAGCGAGGTTATCACATTGAAAGAAACACGGATATCAAATGACATAATAATATTTGCAGGAACAACGGAGGGGAGAACCCTGTCTGAATATTTAGCGGCAGCAGGAATTGCACATACCATATGCGTAGCCACGGAATACGGAGAACTTGTATTAAAAGAGCATCCGTTAGTGACCGTTCATCGTGGCAGGATGGATGAAGAGGCAATGCGGGAATATTTAAAGCAAAAAGCATTTGCAGCAGTTGTAGATGCCACGCATCCCTATGCAACAGCCGTTACGGCAAATATCCGGGCAGCAGTCAAAGACCTTACCATCCCATATCTGCGATTAAAAAGAGAGATTTTAGAGGAAGAAGAAACAGGTGTATGCTATTTTGAAAGCAATGAAGCATGTGCAAAAGCCTTAGAGCAGACAAAAGGAAATATTTTATTGACGACCGGAAGTAAAGAACTCAGCGTATATGCTTCATCTGAAAAGATTAAAAACAGACTTTATGTGCGTGTACTGCCGGGGTTAGAGAGCCTGCATATCTGCATGGAGCAGGGGATTTCAGGAAAACAGATCATAGCATTGCAGGGGCCGTTTAGCGAAGAGATGAATACCGCCATCCTGCACCAATACCAAATACAGTGCATGGTGACAAAAAAGAGCGGCAGAGCCGGAGGATATGAAGAAAAAATAAAAGCGGCAAAAAAAGCAGGAATTCCGGTCTATGTCATCGGGCAGAAAAAAACAGAGACAGGAGATACCTTTACCGAAGTATGCAAAAAATTAGAAGTGATCTGCGGATGCAAGATCCTGCCTCAGCAGTCCAAAAACAGATTTGAGATCATCTTAGCAGGAGTCGGTATGGGAAGCAGGGAAAGCCTGACAAACGAAGTAGAGCAGGCAATCCGACAGGCAGATATTTTACTTGGGGCAAAACGGATGATCGCATCCTATCAGCCGAAATTAGAAAAAAAGCCTTATTATCGGACAGAGCAGATCATTCCGTATTTAGAAGAGATGCAAAAAGATGTAGAGGTTTCGGAAATCGTAACAGGACAGAAGGTGGTGGTACTGTTTTCCGGTGACAGCGGTTTTTACAGTGGAGCAGCTTCTATGTACCGTGCATTGCAGGAGGAAATATCTGCCGGACGTTTACAGGCATCGGTACGGATATTGTCCGGAATCTCTTCCGTAGCATATTTAGCCGCTTGCATCGGCGAAAGTTATCAGGACGCGGCTGTTTACAGTATGCATGGAAAAGAGTTGTTGAATTTAGCAGAGCGGATACGAAACAGCGAAAAGACCTTTTTATTAATGTCAGGCGTATCGAACGTACAAAGACTTGGAGAAATTTTAGATCGTGCAGGACTTGAATCATGCAGGATTTATGCAGGCTATCAGTTGTCCTATCCGGAGCAGGAGATTTTAGAACTGACACCAAAGGAGTGCCTTGCATTGCAAAAAGAGGGACTGTATACCTGTTTTATAAAAAATCCAAGTGCCGCAGGCAAAAGGCTGACGCATGGAAGGGCAGACACCGAGTTTTTGCGCGACCGGGTACCGATGACAAAAGAAGAGGTGCGGGATGTCAGTATTTGTAAATTAAAACTGCATAAAGGAGCTGTATTTTATGACATTGGCAGTGGAACAGGCTCAATCGCAGTGGAGGCGGCAGGACTTTCTAACGATATCCGTGTTTTTGCCATAGAAAAAAAAGAAGAGGCAGCTGCCCTGATCGGGAAGAACAAAGAACACTTTGGCTTAGAAAACATAGAGATCATAAAAGCAGATGCACCGGACGGCTTAGAAACACTTCTAAAACCGACACATGCATTTATCGGTGGCAGCAGTAGAAGGATGAATGAAATCTTATCGGTGTTATATCAAAAGAATCCTAAGATGCGGATCGTGATCAATGCGATTAGTTTAGAGACGATCTGTGAGATCAAAGAGGTACTCTCCGATTATCCGATCGAAAACGAAGAGTTGATACAGCTACAGGTAAGCAGGGCAAGAGTGGCAGGTTCCTATCATCTGATGCAGGCAGAAAATCAGGTATGGATCTGTGCATTTGATTTTTGCGGATAAAAGGGAGGATATATGACATGAAATTAGACCGTGTGATGATCGCAGCACCCAAAAGCGGAAGCGGCAAGACAACGATTACCTGTGCGATATTACAGACCCTAAAAGATATGGGAAAACAAGTGGTCTCTTATAAGTGCGGCCCGGATTATATCGATCCGATGTTCCATCAAAGAGTCATAGGGATTCCCTCGAAGAATTTAGATACTTTTTTTACCGGAGAGAATGATACCCGAAAACTTCTGTTAAAAAACAGAACAGGAGAGGAAATAGCGGTCATAGAAGGCGTGATGGGGCTGTATGACGGACTTGGTGGCGTGCGTGAGGAAGGCTCGTCCTATCATTTGGCAAAAGTGACCAAAACACCGATCATTTTAGTGGTAGATGCGAAAGGAATGGGGCGTTCCGTGATACCACTCATTGCAGGATTTTTAGCATACGATACGGAGCATCTGATCCGGGGCGTGATATTGAACCGGATGTCAAAGTCCTATTATGAGATCATAAAGCCGTTGATCGAAGCGGAATTGCAGATCCGTGTTTTGGGATATTTGGCAGAGCGGCAGCAGTTGCAGATCCAGAGCAGACATTTAGGCTTACATCTTCCGGGAGAGATTAAAGAGATCCAAAGGCAGTTAGAAGTTGCGGCAGAGGAATTACAAAAGTCTGTTTCCATAGAAACAATCATACAAATTGCAGCAAGTGCGGAAACAATAGAAATAGAAAAAATAACAGAAACAACAGAGAAAATAACATCAACAGAACTAATTACAAAACCTCTCATCGCAGTTGCAAGAGATGAAGCCTTCTGTTTTTACTACGAAGACAATCTGTTATTACTGAAAGAATATGGGGCAGATATTGCCTATTTTTCTCCACTGCATGATAAAGAATTGCCAGAGGGCAGCAGTGGACTGCTTTTAGGAGGCGGTTATCCGGAATTGTATGCAAAAGAGTTAGAGGAAAATACAGCGATGCGAAAAGAAATCAAAGCAGCAGTGGAAAGCGGAATGCCTGTCGTGGCAGAGTGCGGCGGATTTCTCTATCTGCATAAGGAAATCCGTGACAGAGACGGTCATCCATATCAGATGGCAGGGGTGCTCCCGGCAACGTGTCAGGATACGAAAAAGCTGGTGCGTTTCGGGTATATCGAATTAGAAGAAAAAGAGAGCCATTTTTTAGAAGTGGGAACGAGGATCAAAGGACATGAGTTCCACTATTTTGACAGTGAGAAGAATGGAGAGGACTGTATGGCAGTTAAGCCGATCACAGGCAGAACCTATCCGTGTGTGATCGAAAAAGAAAATGTCTTTATGGGCTTTCCGCATCTCTACTATCCGTCAAACCCGTCCTTTGCAGATCATTTTGTAAAAAAAGCAGAGCAATACTTAGGAGGTAAGTATGGAGAATTCCTATCGTTTTTTTGAAAACAAAGAGTGTCAGTATTATCCGTGCCATAAAGGGATTGAGAACATGAACTGTCTGTTTTGTTACTGTCCGTTATACAGCAGGGAGCACTGCCCCGGAAAACCGGAGTTTTTAGAAAAGGACGGCAGGCGGATCAAGGTATGTACAAACTGCACATTTCCGCATCAGCCGCAGAACTATGACAAGGTGATACAGGTGTTGAAACAAACGTTTTTTTCTTGACGGTATTTTCAGATATTCATATAATAGAGTATGTACTGATCCTTTTAGCGGTTGTCTTTATGACCGTTGCCATTGTGTTACTTACATATCATGTAGTATTGCTCTACATCTATGCGATTGCGATTTCTCGAGCATGTGACCGCAGCATCGCAGGAAAATGCAGCCGGGATCAGAGAAATCGAAAAGATGGTACGCCAGATTGATGAACTTCCAAGAACCCTGCAGACAGGACTTGCATCCGAGGAAAAAAGTGAGTAAGATAAATAAAATACAATCAGAAAAGTTTTTGAAAGAGGCATGATGATGGAAAGATCAAAAGTATATTTTACAAATTTCAGAACACAGGCGTTTGGAGACGGACTTCCGACAAAGTTAAAGAAGATGATCAAAAAAGCCGGTATCGGTGATATTGATATGGATGGCAAATTTGTTGCGATCAAGATGCATTTTGGCGAACTTGGAAATATCAGTTATCTTCGTCCGAACTATGCAAAAGCAGTTGCCGATGTGGTAAAAGAACTCGGTGGAAAACCGTTTTTGACTGATTGTAATACCATGTATCCGGGAAGCAGAAAGAATGCATTAGAGCATTTAGAGTGTGCATGGGAGAACGGATTTACACCATTGACTGTAGGCTGTCCGGTGATCATCGGTGACGGTTTAAAGGGAACCGATGACATAGAAGTGCCGGTCGAGGGCGGTGAATATGTAAAAGCCGCAAAAATCGGACGGGCAGTTATGGATGCAGATGTATTTATCAGCCTGACACACTTCAAAGGACATGAGATGACCGGATTTGGCGGAGCCATTAAAAATATCGGTATGGGATGCGGTTCCCGTGCAGGAAAAACAGAACAGCACAGATCCGGAACCCCACATATTACCGCTGAGGTCTGTCGTGGCTGCAAACGCTGTCAGCGTGAATGTGCCAACGGTGGACTGGTATTTGATGAAGCAGCAAAGAAAATGACGGTAGATACCGAACACTGTGTAGGATGTGGACGCTGTCTTGGAGCCTGCAACTTTGATGCGATCGCATTTAATAATGAAAATGCAAATGAAGTATTGAACTGTAAAATGGCAGAATATACCAAAGCCGTTGTAGATGGCCGTCCATCCTTCCATATTTCACTGATCGTAGATGTTTCACCAAACTGTGATTGTCATGGAGAGAACGATGCTCCGATCTTACCAAACATCGGAATGTTTGCATCCTTTGATCCACTGGCATTAGATCAGGCATGTGTAGATGCCTGTCTTGCAGCAACACCATTGCCAAACAGCCAGCTTGCAGAGAATATGAAAAAAGCAGACTTTGTGGATCATCATGATCATTTCCGCAATTCCACACCGGAATCCGAATGGAGAAGCTGTTTAGACCACGCAGAAAAGATCGGACTTGGCAGCCGCAGCTATGAACTGATCGAAGTATAGAAAAAGCATTTTGGGGACGTTCTTTTCAGAGCGTCCCTTTTTTGATTTCTAGGATCCGGGTGTCAAAAGGCGGCTTCCGGTTTTGAACAAGTTGGCAACCACTAAGTTGTGAGTTGCTTTTTACCACCATAATCCTATAGAGTAAATAGAGAAAAAACATCCCCCCAGGGAGCTTGTGGGGGGATGTTTTAATGTGCTAAACTGTGTACAGTTTGAAAAAGGAAGGAAAGAGAAGATATGAACAAAAGATGTATCGCAGTGCTTTTGACACTTGCAATGACAGGGACGTTATTTGGTTGCGGAAGCAGTAATACCCAAAAGTCGGACACAACGAAAAAAACAGAAAAATCCGACAAAGAATCCGTAGTCGTAACAATGCCGACAAGCTCGGAACCGGAAGCGGGATTTGATCCGGCATATGGCTGGGGAGCAGGAGAACATGTACATGAACCACTGATCCAGAGCACGTTGACAACGACAACAAAAGACTTAAAGATCGGAAAAGACCTTGCAACCGATTATTCGGTGAGTGAAGATGGTCTTGTCTGGACCGTGAAGATCCGTGAGGATGTGAAATTTACGGATGGAGAAAAACTTACAGCATCCGATGTTGCATTTACATATAACAACTGTGTAAAAAACAGTACCGTCAATGACTTTACGATGTTAAAAGAAGCGGTGGCAGTTGATGATACGACCGTGGAATTCCATATGAACAAGCCGTTTTCCATCTGGCCGTATACGATGGCGATCGTCGGGATCGTACCGGAGCATGCCTATGATGAGAATTACGGACAGCATCCGATCGGTTCGGGACGCTATATCCTGAAACAGTGGGATAAGGGTCAGCAGGTCATTTTTGAAGCAAATCCGGATTACTACGGAGAAAAGGCAAAGATCAAAAAAGTGACCGTATTATTTATGGATGAAGATGCGGCACTTGCAGCAGCAATGGCAGGACAAGTAGATGTGGCACATACGGCAGCATCATTAGCAGACGAGAAGATCGACGGTTATGGTCTTTTGAGTGTGACAAGTGTCGACAACAGAGGAATCAATCTGCCAACTGTCAAAGCGAGTGAAAAAGATGGAAAAACGGTCGGCAATGATGTAACCAGTGATGTTGCGATCCGCCGGGCAATGAATATCGGAATTGATCGTGAAGAAATGATCAAAAACGTCTTAAACGGTCATGGAACAGCAGCTTACAGTGTTTGCGATAAAATGCCGTGGTATAACGAAGAATCGGAAGTAACATATGACCAAAAGAGTGAAAAGGCATTGTTAGATGAAGCAGGATGGAAAGAGAGAAAAGACGGAATTCGTGAAAAAGACGGAGTCCGTGCAGAATTTACCGTAATGTTTAATCCGGATGATTCCGTACGTCAGGCATTGGCAGAGGATTTTGCGAACCAGTGCAAAGAACTTGGAATTGAAGTAAAGACAGAGGGTGCCGGATGGGATGTTGCCTACGATAAGGCATTATCACAGCCATTGGTATGGGGCTGGGGAGCACATACCCCGATGGAACTCTATAATATCTATCATACGGGAACAGACAGTGACAGTGCAGAATACTCTCCATATGCAAATGAAACCGTTGACCACTATATGGATGAGGCATTGCAGGCAGATACCTTAGAAGATTCCTATGACCTTTGGAAAAAAGCACAGTGGGATGGAACAACCGGAGTGACACAGGATGGAGATATTCCTTGGATCTGGTTTTGTAACGTAGACCATCTCTATTATGTCAGAGACGGTCTGAAAGTAGCAGAACAAAAGATACACCCACATGGACATGGCTGGTCGATCGTCAATAATGTAGACCAGTGGGAATGGAGCAAATAGATTGCGTAAAGAGAATTTTTTATGGATTGGAAAGAATTTTATAAGAATGATACTGCTCTTAGCAGCGGTCAGTGTGGTAACGTTTACCTTAGTCAGTATCTCACCGATCGACCCGTTACAGGCAAATGTCGGTCAGACGGCACTGGGCTCGATGAGTGAGGAACAGATTGAAAAACTGCAATCCTACTGGGGTGTGGACACCCCGCCGCTAGAACGGTATCTGAACTGGGCAAAAGATTTCGTAAGAGGCGATATGGGAGTTTCACTCCTGTATCGCCAGTCTGTGTCTGAAGTCATAAAAGTCAAGCTGGGGAACTCCTTACTGTTATTAGTGACAGCATGGCTGATCTCCGGACTGCTTGGATTTTTGCTTGGAATACTTGCAGGTGTATTCAGGGGAAGCCGGATCGACAAACTGATCAAGGGATATTCGTTGTTGATCGCAAGTACACCGGTGTTCTGGCTGGCGTTGCTCTTGCTGCTGGTCTTTTCCGTTTGGTTAAAAATATTTCCGATCGGACTGAGTGTTCCGATCGGTGTGGAAGCGGCAGGCGTTACCTGGCTGGATCGTCTGTATCATGCCGTACTGCCTGCGATCACACTCAGCATTACGGGTGTTGCAAATATTGCAATGCATACCAGAGAAAAAATGATCGATGTCATGGAGAGTGACTATATGCTGTTTGCAACAGCAAGAGGAGAGAGCAAAAAAACAATGGTGATCCGTCACGGACTCCGCAATATCGCACTCCCGGCGATGACACTGCAATTTGCCTCGATCAGTGAAATTATCGGGGGTTCGGTGTTAGTAGAACAGGTGTTTTCCTATCCGGGACTTGGACAGGCGGCAGTCGCAGCAGGAACCGGAAGTGACGTGCCACTGTTACTGGGCATTACCGTAGTAACGGCGGCAGTAGTATTTGCAGGGAATTTTCTTGCAAATGTACTCTACGGACTGATCGATCCGCGAATGCGAAAGAGAGGGCGAAAATTATGAACCAGAGAAAGAAAGCCCTGATCATCTTTGCGATCACCGTAGGATTTTTAACCTTTGTCACCGTGTTTGGAATAGTTGTTACGGACGAGGCAAGAGTGACGGATTTTTCGAAAAAAAATATGGCACCCTGTCTTTCTTATCTCTTTGGAACGGACTGGTTAGGAAGAGATATGCTGCTTCGAACGTTTGCCGGACTTTCTATGAGTATCCGCATCGGACTGTTAGCAGCCGGTTTTAGTGCGATCATCGCCTTTGTTCTTGGCGTGTCGGCGGCAGTATTTGGGGGAAAGGCAGATGCAGTGATCTCTTTTGTGATCGATATGATCATGGGAATCCCGCATATTTTATTGTTGCTTTTAATTTCCTATGCCTTGGGAAAGGGAGTAAAAGGTGTCGTGGTCGGAGTGGCACTCAGCCATTGGCCGTCCCTTGCAAGAGTTATCCGTGCGGAAGTGTTACAGTTAAAAAACAGCACCTATATACAGGTTGCGGAAAAATTAGGACACAGTAAGATTAAAACGGCATTAAAACATATGACACCGCATATCTTTCCACAGTTTTTAGTCGGACTGATCCTGATGTTTCCACATGCGATCTTACATGAAGCGGGAATTACTTTTTTGGGATTCGGACTTCCGGCAGAACAGCCGGCAATCGGGATCATCTTATCAGAAAGCATGAAATACCTGATCACGGGAAAATGGTGGTTAGCAGTATTTCCGGGTGCAATGCTGGTATTTACCGTGATATTATTTGATGTGGCAGGGAGCATGCTGCGAAAGATGTTAGATCCTTCGAGTGCGCACGAATAGGAGGAAGCATTATGAGCTGTTTGGATAAATTTCATATTTTAGAGATCGAGAATCTTTCCGTGGTATTTCATCAGTATGCGAAAAGGACAAAAAAGCAGGAGCTTCCGGTTATTTCAAATCTCAATGTATCGGTGCATGAGGGAGAGATCGTTGCCGTGGTAGGATCAAGCGGCTCAGGAAAAAGTCTGTTAGCCCACGCTATCTTAGGATTGCTTCCATCGAATGCAGAAGTAAAAGGAAGATTTGATTTTTTAGAAGAACCTTTGACAGAAGAAAGAATGAAAGCGGTACGGGGAAATGAGATCGCCTTGGTGCCTCAGAGTGTCAATTACTTAGATCCGCTGATGAAGGTCGGAAAACAGGTGCGGGGAACGGAAAGATCAAAACATGCCTTGCAACGTCAAAGAGAACTTTTTTTATCCTATGGATTGCAGGAAGAGACCGAAGATCTGTATCCGTTTGAGTGTTCCGGCGGAATGAGCCGCAGGATTTTATTGTCCACGGCACTGATGGGAAATACCAGGCTTTTGATCGCAGATGAACCGACACCGGGGATGGAACTGGCTATGGCAAAAAAAGCCATGGAGGATTTTCGGAAGTTTGCCGATGCAGGCAATGGGGTACTTCTGATCACACATGATATTGAACTGGCGTTAGAGGTTGCAGACCGGATCGCGATCTTTTATGCGGGAACAACGGTAGAGGAAGCCCTAGTCAGTGATTTTCAATCGGAAGAGCGGCTGCGTCATCCTTATACAAAGGCACTTTGGAGAGCAATGCCGGGCAACGGATTTCAGGTAATTCCAGGGAATCAGCCCTATGTAAAAGATCTGCCAAAGGGCTGTGTATTTGGACCGAGGTGTCCGCAGTTTAGTAAAGAATGTGAAGGCGAGATACCGGAACGCGTGGTACGTTGTGGAACTGTCCGCTGCATTAAATGCAGTGAGAAAATTGTCAGAAAGTGAGCGGAAGAATGTTAGAAGTACAGGATATTACTTTTTCCTATCAAAAAAACGGGAATCAGATATTAGAACATGTAAATCTTTCGGTAGGACCGGAAGAACGCCTTGGGATTCTTGCACCGAGCGGCTATGGCAAGACCACACTGTTAAAGATCATCAGCGGTTATATCAGCCCGGATGCGGGCAGAATCCTTGTAGACGGAGAGCTGCTTCCACAGAAAGGTTACTGTCCGGTACAGATGATCTTTCAGCATCCGGAACAGGCAGTCAATCCACGACTTCGCATGCGAGAGGTGCTAAAAGAAGGAGATGGCATCTCAAAAGAGCTGATCGAAGGACTTGGGATCGAAGAAGACTGGAAAAACCGTTTTCCGCAGGAACTTTCCGGGGGAGAACTTCAGAGATTTTGTATTGCAAGAGCATTGGGGAAGGGAACAAAATATCTGCTCTGCGATGAGATCACAACAATGTTAGATTTTATTACGCAGGGACAGATCTGGAATTTTTTAATAGAGGAAACGAAAAGATGCGGGATCGGAATGGTGATCGTCAGCCACAGTCAGCCGCTTTTAGACCATGTCTGTACCAGACAGATCAGATTGAACGAGAATCCGTGACACAAAAAAGGGATTTCGTTACAAAAGAGAGAATTTTTCATAAGGATGGCCGATATATAAATTGAGTATATACCGGACATCCTTTTTTGGTATTACTTAGGTTTGGACAAAAGGGGGATAAGAACAATGCTGCGTATGGCAGTTTGTGATAAAGAAGAAGAGACCTGTTCTTTGATAAAGGCACTGGCAGAGGAAAGTATCGGCTGTAAGGTATGGACATTTCATTCCGATACGGAGTTGTTAGAGAGTAAAGAGAAATATGACATTCTCTTATTAGATATCGGAAATGGAGAGCCGACCGGGATTGAAACCGCAAGAAAAATCCGCCGGTGTTATGACCCGATCCTGATCTTCATCGCAGAGGGCAAAAAACATGTATTAGATGTATTTGATGTAGAGGCATTTCACTATCTGCTAAAGCCCATTGATGAGGAAAAGTTAAAAGAGGTCTTAAAAAGAGCGGAAAACCACTGCAAACTTCAAAAGGAAAAGGAACCGTTAATTATCCGTGTAAACGGAGAAAACTGTTATGTTCCCAAAGAAGAGATCCTGTATGCAGAAAATTATGCCAGAAAAGTGATCCTTCATTTAGGGGAAAGACAGATTGCCTATTATGCAAAAATGGGGGAACTAGAGGAACAGTTAGGAGAAAGTTTTTTTCGGGTACACAGAGGATACCTTGTGAACTTAAGGGCAGTCCGAAGTTATCATACGGCGGGAGTGGTTTTAAAGAATGGCGAAGAGATATTGATGGCGAAGAGTAAGTTTCAAAAGTTTGAAGAAGTGTACATGGATTTTTTGAGAAATTCAGATTAGAGGGAGGGAAAACAAATGAATATCCAAAACAGAATGGACAGCTCTTTAATGATGGACAGAGCGGTGCGAAAAGAGAGACAGAAGCTGCGTTCCCATACGAAATCCTACCGGGTATCCGGCCAGGGTGCGGATAACAGTAAATTATATGATAAATTAATTTCTAAGAATCAGGACGCAGATAAGACGGGAACAGATATGTTAGTCAAAAGGAGCAGATATTATTCAATCAGCGAGATTTCCAAAGAAGTGTCTAAAAAAGCAGAAGAGCTTTTAAAAGAAAAAGATATAGATAAATCCGACGAACAGACACAAAAAGAGTGGGAAGAAGATGTGACATCCTTTCTGGCATTGCACAATACTTTATTAAACAGTCTGAAACGTATCGATACAGATGTGATGACTAAGTATGCAAAAGAACTGCAGAGCAATGCAAAGGAATACGAAAAAGCACTCGAAGAAATGGGAATTGTCATAGATGATTCCGGAGCATTTAGCATATCGAAAGAAGGACTGGTACAGTCTGACAACGAAAAGTGGCAGGAATTTGTCAAAAAGACACAGGCATTGTCAAAAGAGACGCAGACAAGTGCCAAGAGCAGTCTGGATTCCATTACCACAAACCGGATCTTACATGGGATCAGTTATAATAAATATGGAAAGGAAAGCTAAAGCCAATAAGATTAGGTGTTAAAAGGCGGTTTCAAGTTTTTGGACTGGCAAATTGCGAGCCCCTTTTGACACCCTGATCATAAGTAATAATCGAATAGAAAAAGACAAAGAACCCTGACAGGAATCCGCGCGCGTGATACGATATCACATAGATACTGTCGGGGTTTTTTGACAAAATCAAAGAAATAATACAAAAAGTCTGAAAATTAGAAAAACAATAGCTTAAAATCATTCAGATTAATTTGAATATTTGCATTTCTTTTCATTTAAAATGTGTTACAATAGATAAGAGTTTTTAACTCTTAAAAGGAGATAAGTGTGACATGTCGGATAAACCAGAGAACGGATTGAAGCAGGAGTTAGACCGCAGAAAGCGGATCAACCGGATCAAATCCATCATTGTATCCTTTGTGGGAATCTGGATGCTGGCATCTGTCATTTTGTGTGCAACACTTTTTGTAAAAGTTATTCACTTAGAGAATAATCTGAACAAGGTACTGCAGAACATGCCGCAGGTAGAACAGGTGGAGAATGAAGAGACGAAGAATTCTCCGGATGCGGATACCGGAAAGAATGTGGAATACGGGAAGCAGGATCAGACCGGACAGGATGATGCAAACAAGAAGAAGGCAGACGATGGCGAAAAGTTAAAAGTATATCTTACTTTTGATGACGGACCAAGCACGAATACACAACAGATTCTGGATATATTAAAACAATATAATGTAAAAGCGACATTCTTTGTCATTGGAAAGACAGATGACCTTTCGAAAGAGATGTATAAGAAGATCGTAGAGGAAGGGCATACCCTTGGGATGCATTCCTATTCTCATAAATATTCGGTAATATATGACTCCATGTCAGCATTTGAACAGGATTTTAATCAGATCCATGACTATCTGAAAGAAGTTACCGGAGTGGATTGCAAATATTATCGTTTTCCGGGAGGAAGCAGTAATCAGGTCAGCAACAGTGATATGCGGGAATTTATCCGATATCTGAATGACCGGGGGATTACATACTATGATTGGAATGTCTCAAGCGGAGATGCGACATCACAGGCATATACAGCGGATGAGCTGATACAGAATGTGATGGGAGATGTTACAAAATATAAGACATCGGTAGTGTTGATGCATGATTCTGCCGTGAAACCCGCTACCGTAGAAGCATTACCGGCACTGATCGAGCAGCTTCAGGGGATCGGAGCAGAGATTTTACCAATAGATGAAAATACAGCAACTGTACATCATGTCAGCATTGATGGGGAACAGGGACAATAAGAAAAAAAGATGGAGGGACAACATGGGCTTTTTTAAAGATTTTAAAGAAGATGCATCTCAGGCAATGAAAGAATTAATGCCACAGGATGATGAAGTACTGGACGAAGAAGGAACAGATGAAGATGATCTGGTTGTAAATACGTTAGAAGATGAGTTAGACGTAGAGTCTGAACTTTCTAAGCTGAACGGATTGTTAGAATCTGTAGCCAAAGAAGAGACACCGGTCAAAGAGCCGGCACCTGAAACAACACAGGAAAAGACAACAAAAGCAGTGACAAATAAGGAGGAACCATTCATGAGCATGGAGAAAGAAACATCAGTAAATCCGATCAATCTGGGAGGAAAAGCAGAGTCTGTGATGCCGACAATGACACAGATGCATACACAGCAGGAAGCACCAATGAGAAAACCGGAGCCGGTCGTAACTGATGAAGTGACATTAATTACTGAAGGAAGCAGTTTGACAGGTAATCTTTCTTCTAATGGTTCTATTGATATGAGAGGAACTGTGATCGGAGATGTTCAGTGTAACGGAAAGTTAACCGTAACCGGAAATATCCGTGGTAACACAACCTCAGCAGAGTTCTTTGCGGATAATGCAAAATTAGAGGGAGAAGTAACAACAACAGGAACCGTAAAAATCGGACTTGGTTCCGTAGTGGTTGGTAATATCACTGCAACCTCAGCAGTGATCGCAGGTGCGATCAAAGGCGACATTGATGTACAGGGACCGGTTGTGGTAGATACTTCAGCAGTTGTTATGGGAAATATCAAATCACGTTCCGTACAGATCAACAATGGTGCAGTTATTGAAGGATTCTGCTCACAGTGTTATGCAGATGTGGATGTAGAAAGCCTTTTTGTGGAAGAATAAGAGAAAAACAAGGAGACAGCCATGAAAAGAGTATTATTAAAGCTTAGCGGAGAAGCTCTTGCAGGAGAAAAACATACCGGTTTTGATGAGGCAACTGTTGTCAAAGTGGCAAAACAGGTAAAACAGTTAGCAGATGATGGCGTGGAAGTTGGTGTTGTTATTGGCGGCGGTAATTTCTGGCGTGGAAGAACAAGCGAGAATATTGACCGTACCAAGGCGGATCAGATCGGAATGTTAGCAACCGTGATGAACTGTATCTATGTTTCGGAGATTTTCCGTTCCGAAGGAATGAAGACACAGGTACTGACACCATTTGAATGTGGCTCTTTCACAAAGTTATTTTCTAAGGATCGTGCAAACAAATACTTTGAGCATGGAATGGTTGTATTTTTTGCAGGCGGTATCGGACATCCGTATTTTTCAACGGATACTACGACCGTATTGCGTGCAGTAGAGATTGAAGCAGACGTTATCCTGTTAGCAAAAGCAATTGACGGAGTATATGACAGTGATCCGAAGGTAAATCCGAATGCAGTACGCTACGATGAGGTTTCCATTCAGGAAGTCATCGACAAGCAGCTTGCAGTTGTGGATCTGACTGCTTCTATCATGTGCATGGAAAATCATATGCCGATGTATGTGTTTGGGTTGAATGAAGAGAACAGTATCGTAAAAGCGATCAGCGGTAAATTCAACGGAACAGTAGTAACGGTATAAAACAGGAGGAAACAACATGGATGAGAGATTAACCCCATTTGAGGATAAAATGAAAAAATCCTATCATAATCTGATAGAGGAACTTGGAACAGTTCGTGCAGGACGTGCGAACCCACATGTGTTAGATAAGATCAAGGTAGACTACTATGGTACACCAACTTCTTTACAGCAGGTGGCAAACGTCAGCGTACCGGAACCGAGAATGATACAGATTCAGCCTTGGGAGGCTTCTTTGGTAAAAGAGATTGAAAAAGCGATCAATATGTCCGATTTAGGAATCAACCCGACCAATGATGGAAAAGTGATTCGTTTAGTATTCCCGGAACTTACAGAGGAACGCAGAAAAGAGCTTGCAAAGGATGTAAAGAAAAAAGGTGAGGCTGCTAAGGTAGCGATCCGTAACATTCGCCGTGATGCAAATGATTCCTTTAAGAAATTAGGAAAATCATCAGAAGTGTCTGAGGATGAAGTAAAAGACTTAGAGACACAGGCACAGAAAATGACTGACAAATTTATAGCAGATATAGATAAAGCCATTGAAGAAAAATCCAAAGAGATTCTTACCGTATAGAAATTTTTGGAACACATGGGGACACAGCGGTATCGCCGTGTTCCCCTTTTTCTTTCATAGAGATTTTTGGAACTTCCATGGGAAGTTCATAGAAAGTAAGACGTAGGAGGAAGGACGATGAGGATTCCGCAGCATGTAGCCATTATATTAGATGGCAACGGAAGATGGGCAAAGAGTAAAGGAATGCCGCGCAATTACGGGCATACCATGGGAGCGAAGAATGTAGAGGTTATTTGTGAGGATGCCTATCATATGGGAATTCAGTATCTGACGCTGTATGCGTTTTCTACAGAGAACTGGAACCGTCCGGATACAGAGGTAGAAGCACTGATGAAGCTTCTTGCGACCTATTTAAAGAACTGTATCAAAAGAGCAGATAAGAATAATATGAGGATCCGTGTGATCGGGGATATCAGCAGACTGGATACAAAGTTCCAAAACACGATTCGGGAATTAGAAGAAGCAACCAAAAAGAATACAGGACTGAATCTGCAGATTGCCCTGAATTATGGCAGTCGTGATGAGATGATCCGTGCGATGAAAAAAATGGTAAAAGACCATGATGCCGGCAAATTAGAGACAGAGGACATTACCGAAGAATGTTTTTCTTCCTATCTGGATACGAAAGAGATTCCGGACCCGGATCTGCTGATCCGTACCAGTGGAGAGCAGCGTCTGTCGAATTATCTGCTTTGGCAGCTTGCATACAGTGAATTTTATTTTACACCGGTTCCGTGGCCGGATTTTTCAAAAGCGGAATTAGAAAAAGCCGTAGAAGCGTATAATCAGAGAGACAGACGGTATGGCGGCGTAAAGGAGGAGGCATAATGTTTAAGACGAGACTGATCAGTGGAATCGTACTGGTTGCACTGGCATTATTACTGATCATTACAGGCGGAAACGTTCTATTGGGAGCACTGTGCGTAATTTCCCTGATCGGAATGTTTGAATTATACCGCATTTTTAAAATAGAAAAAGAACCGGCAGGAGTAGCAGGATATATAGCGGCCATCGTATATTATCTGAACCTGTTATTTGGTTTTATACCGGATATGATGATGTTCGTACTCAGTGTACTTGTGGTATTGATGTTTATTTATGTATTTTCCTATCCAAAATATAAGACGGAGCAGATGTTAGCGGCATTTTTTGCGGTATTCTATGTGGCAGTCATGTTGTCCTTTGTATACCGGACGAGAATGCTTCCGATGGGAACTTACACGGTATGGCTGATCTTCTTATGCTCCTGGGGCTGTGACACCTGTGCTTATTGTGTCGGAGTCTTAATTGGAAAACATAAGATGGCACCAAAACTGAGTCCGAAAAAATCCATTGAAGGAGCAGTCGGAGGCGTTGTCGGAGCAGCCCTTTTAGCCATTATCTATGGATTTGTATTCAAGGATGCCATGGGATGCACCACACAGACCATCTGGTTTATGGCAGGGATCTGCGCAGTGGGAGCACTGATCTCTATGGTGGGAGATCTGACAGCATCAGCGATTAAGAGAAATTATGAGATTAAAGACTATGGAAAACTGATCCCGGGACATGGCGGGATCTTAGACCGTTTTGACAGTGTGATATTTACTGCACCGATCATATTCTATCTGGCATTGTATTTCATAAAATAGTAGAGGTTACCATGAAAAAAATAGCGATTTTAGGTTCCACAGGTTCAATTGGAACCCAGACACTTGAGATTGTAAGAGAACAAAAGGATATCTGTGTAAGAGCACTTGCCGCAGGAAATAATATTGATCTTTTAGAGCAGCAGATCCGTGAATTTCATCCGGTCTTAGCATCGGTACAGTCGGAGGAAAAAGCAGCGGATTTACGGCAGAGACTGCGTGATATGGACATTAAGATCGTTTCCGGCATGGACGGACTGATCGAAGTTGCAACAGAGCCGCAGGCAGAGATTTTAGTGACTGCAGTGGTTGGAATGTTAGGACTGCGTCCAACCGTGGAAGCCATCAAGGCAAAGAAGACGATCGCACTTGCAAATAAAGAGACACTGGTAACGGCGGGACATCTGATCATGCCGTTAGCAAAAGAGTGTGGGGTGCCGATCCTTCCGGTGGACAGTGAACACAGTGCTATTTTCCAGTCCTTAAATGGAGAGAGACAGAACCGGATCGCAAAGATTTTACTGACCGCTTCGGGCGGCCCTTTCCGTGGAAAAAAACGTGCAGAACTTGCGTATGTTACCTTAGAGGATGCCTTGAAACATCCAAACTGGAGCATGGGAAGAAAGATTACCGTAGATTCTGCAACCCTTGTAAACAAAGGTTTAGAGGTAATGGAAGCAAAGTGGCTCTTTGATGTGGAATTAGAGCAGATCCAGGTGGTCGTGCATCCGCAGAGCGTCATCCATTCGATGGTGGAATACGAGGATGGGGCAGTCATCGCGCAGCTTGGTACGCCGGATATGCGTCTGCCGATCCAGTATGCACTTTATTATCCGAACCGAAGAAGTTTAAGCGGAAAGCGTTTGAATTTTTACGAATTGGGAAGTCTGACCTTTGAAGAACCGGATATGGAGACCTTTCAGGGGTTGTCCCTGGCTATGAAAGCCATGAAGGCAGGCGGCAATATGCCAACGGTATTTAATGCGGCGAATGAACGTGCAGTTGCAATGTTTTTAGAGAAAAAAATCGGATTTTGGAATATTCCCGAAATCATTGAAGCATCTATGGAACACGTTGATTTTATGGAAAATCCAAGTTTGGAAAAAATACTGAGTACAGAACAGGAAGTATATGAGTATATAGAGAGCAGGTGGAAACCTTGAAAATCATTTTTGCGATATTAATTTTCAGCATCATAATTCTGTTCCATGAGCTGGGACATTTTCTGTTAGCAAAGCGGGCGGGAATCCGTGTTAATGAGTTTTGCATCGGATTAGGCCCTACGCTGGTTGGTTTTACAAAAGGAGAAACCAAATATTCCATCAAATTGCTGCCTTTTGGCGGTGCCTGTATGATGGAGGGCGAGGACGGAGACAGTAAGGCGGAAGATTCCTTCCAAAGCAAGTCTGTCGGTGCAAGAATTTCCGTGGTTGCGGCAGGTCCGGTGTTTAACTTTATTATGGCATTTGTCTGTGCCATCATTTTAGTGGCATGTACCGGATATGACAGACCTGTCATCAGCGGTGTCATGGACGGATATCCTGCACAGGAAGCAGGAATGAAAGAGGGAGATGTGATCAAAAAGCTGAATTCAAAAAAGATTCATCTTTATCGTGAAGTCAGCATCTACACCTTTTTCCATGGAGATCAGTCCATTGATGTGGTATATGAACGTGACGGCAAGACACATGAGACAACGATCACACCGCGCTACGACAAAGAAAATGATCGTTATCTCTTCGGATTCTATGGAAGCGGCGAACGGACAAAAGGCGGTCCGGTCAAGACCTTGCAATACGGTGTATACGAAGTGAAATACTGGATCGCAAGTACCTTAGAAAGTCTTAAAATGCTTGTAACAGGACAGGTTGGGATCAATGAGATGTCGGGACCTGTCGGCATTGTCAAGGGTGTGAGTGATACCTATGAAGCAGGAGCGGCAGTCGGCTGGTTTTCCGTTTTTGTCGGAATGCTCAACTGGACGATTCTATTATCTGCGAACTTAGGTGTGATGAATCTTCTTCCGCTTCCGGCATTAGATGGAGGAAGACTGGTATTTTTGATTATAGAAGCAATCCGTGGAAAAGGGGTTGACCCTGAGAAAGAGGGGATGGTCCATTTTATCGGGATCTGCCTTTTAATGGCATTGATGGTAATCATTATGTTTAATGATATACGAAAGCTCTTCTAGGAGGAATGGTATGGATACAAGAGAAGTACGGATCGGAAACCGTGTGATCGGTGGTGGGAATCCGGTTTTGATACAGTCGATGACAAATACAAAGACGGAGGATGTTCAGGCAACCGTGGCACAGATCAAACGTCTGACTGCGGCAGGCTGTGAAATCATCCGGTGTGCAGTGCCTACGATGGAGGCGGCAAAGGCGTTAGGAGAGATCAAGCGTCAGATTGAGATTCCGCTGGTTGCCGATATCCATTTTGACTATAAGCTGGCAATTGCAGCAATGGAAAACGGTGCGGATAAGATCCGTATCAATCCGGGCAATATCGGTTCAAAAGAGCGGATCCGTGCGGTAGTAGATGTGGCAAAAGAGAGAAATATTCCAATCAGAGTAGGGGTAAACAGCGGTTCTTTAGAAAAAGAACTGGTAGCAAAATATCATGGCGTAACAGCCGAGGGACTGGTGGAGAGTGCCTTAGATAAAGTACATCTGATAGAAGAGAACGGCTATGATAATCTGGTGATTTCGATTAAATCTTCGGATGTCATGATGTGTGTACATGCTCATGAGCTGATTGCAAAAAAGACAGATTATCCGCTTCATGTCGGTATCACAGAGGCAGGAACGATCACAAGCGGCAACATCAAGTCTGCGATCGGTCTTGGACTGATCTTAAATCAGGGCATTGGTGATACGATTCGTGTGTCCTTAACAGGAGACCCATTAGAAGAGATTAAATCAGCAAAGCTGATTCTTCGTACCCTTGGCTTAAGAAAAGGCGGCATTGAAGTAGTGTCCTGTCCGACCTGCGGCAGAACGCAGATTAATCTGATCGCTCTTGCAAACCGTGTGGAAGATATGGTTGCTGATATTCCGTTAGATATCAAGGTTGCAGTCATGGGCTGTGTGGTAAACGGACCGGGGGAAGCAAGAGAGGCAGACATCGGGATTGCAGGAGGAATCGGGGAAGGATTGCTGATCAAACATGGCGAGATCGTACAGAAACTTCCGGAAGAGGAACTCTTAGATGCATTGAGAAACGAACTGTTGAATTGGAGTGAGTAAGATGGCAAATGCCTTTTTAGAGGTCTTTCCTACATTACAACTAAATCACGAAATGAAGGGTCTTTTGTCAGAAGCCACGGTAACAAAAGTGGCTTCTAACCGTAACCGGGATTTTATCCGTGTCTATTTTGACAATACAAGGCTGATCCCGAAAAGAGATATCTGGCGTTTAGAAGAGGATATGAGACAGCAGCTTTTTCCAAATCAGAAGATGCAGATCAAGCTGATGGAGCATTACCGCCTTTCCAGCCAGTATACGGCAAAGACACTTTTAGATACCTATAAAGAGAGCATGTTGTGTGAGATCAAAGAATACAGCCTGCTCCTTTATAATATTTTTAGAAAAGCCGAGATCCGCTTTGAAGAAGATATGCAGATGACGTTGATCTTAGAAGATACGTTAATCGCAAGGGAAAGTCAGGACGAGCTGATCGAAGTCTTAGATAAGATCATAAGAGAACGCTGCGGCATCCAGACGAAGTTCGACATTCAGTTCGTGGAGAAAAAAGAGAGCCATTATAAAAAAAATACCGACCATCAGATCGATTTAGAAGTCGAGAGTATCGTAAGGCGTACGGCGGCAGCAAAATCGGAGCATGAGCAGGAACACGCTGAGGACGAAATGCTCGGAGCAGTCGCAAAAGAAAACGAGGCAGATACTTCAAAGGCTCAGAGTCCGAAAGAGCAGAGTGCAAAAGTAGCCAAGACAAAGTCCACTGCAGATGTGGGAAGCCGGCAGAACGGTAAGAAGGGTGGAGTTAAGAAGCGCGAGTACGGTCTGAAGCGTTCCGACAACCCGGATGTATTCTACGGACGTGATTTCGACGAAGAAGCAGTGACGATCGATACAATACAGGGAGAAGTCGGCGAGGTCGTTATTCGCGGACAGATCATCGATACCGATATGCGGGAACTTCGGAATGGAGAAAAAACGATCGTCAAGATCGTCATTACAGACTTTACGGATACAATCGCAGCTAAGATTTTTGTAAAAAATGAGCAGCGGGATGAATTGATGGAGCATCTGAAAAAAGGAAACTTCATCAAGATCAAAGGTGTTACAACGATGGACAAGTTTGACCATGAAATCGGGCTGTCCTTCTTAGCCGGTATGAAGAAAATCCCTGATTTTACCACGCCAAGATTAGATAACAGCATGGAAAAGAGAGTCGAGCTGCATTGCCATACCAAAATGAGCGATATGGACGGTGTTTCTGATGTAAAAGACATCATAAAAAGGGCAAAATCATGGGGTCATAAAGCAATCGCAATTACTGACCACGGTGCAGTGCAGGCATTTACGGATGCGTATCATTCCGTCAGTCCTGGGGATGATTTTAAGGTCATATATGGAGTAGAGGCATATTTAGTTGACGATTTAAAAGAAATCATTACAAATTCTAAGAATCAGAGTCTGGATGATTCCTATGTGGTATTTGACTTAGAGACCACAGGATTTAGTCCAAACACTTGTAAGATCATAGAGATTGGAGCCGTGAAGGTGGAAAATGGAACGATCACGGAGCGTTTTTCGGAATTTGTCAATCCACAGGTACCAATTCCGTTTAAGATCGAGGAACTGACCGGAATCCGTGACGATATGGTCATGGGGGCGGAAACCATTGAAGAGATCCTGCCGCGTTTTATGGAATTTTGTGAAGGTTGTGTAATGATCGCACACAATGCAGAATTTGATATGAGCTTTATCCGCAAAAATTGTATGGATTTAGATATCCCATGCGATCATACGGTTGGCGATACGGTGGCAATGGCAAGAATCTTACTGCCGGCCTTACATCGTTTTAAATTAGATACCGTCGCAAAAGCACTGAAGATTTCATTAGAAAACCATCATCGTGCGGTAGATGATGCAGAATGTACGGCACACATTTTTGTAAAGTTCATTGAAATGTTAAAAGAGCGCCATATCGAGACGCTGAATGATCTGAACAGTCTTGGGGCAACGTCGGTCGATACGGTGAAAAAGCTGCCGACCCACCATGCGATCATCTTAGCACAGAATGAAGTCGGAAGGATCAATCTCTATCGTCTCGTTTCCGAATCGCATCTGACGTATTATGCGAAGAGACCAAGGATTCCAAAGAGTCTTTACCTAAAATATAAAGAGGGACTCTGTATTGGTTCTGCCTGTGAAGCAGGAGAACTGTATCAGGCAATTTTAAACGGAAGACCACAGGAAGAGATCGCAAGACTGGTCAATTTCTATGACTATTTAGAAATCCAGCCGCTGGGCAACAATATGTTCATGTTAGAGAGTGACAAAGCTCCGGTGGAGACCATAGAGGAACTTCAGGAGATTAACCGTAAAATCTGCCGGTTAGGAGAGGAGTTCCACAAACCGGTGGTCGCAACCTGCGATGTCCACTTTTTAGACCCGCAGGATGAGGTTTACCGAAGGATCATCATGGCAGGCAAAGGCTTTAAGGATTCGGATGATCAGGCACCGTTGTATCTGCGTACTACCGAAGAAATGTTAGCAGAATTTGAGTATCTTGGTAGTGAAAAAGCCAGAGAGGTAGTCATTACAAATCCAAATAAGATTGCGGCGATGTGTGAACGCATTGAGCCGGTGCGTCCTGATAAATGTCCGCCGGTGATCGAGAATTCAGACCAGATGCTGCGTGATATCTGTTATAACAAGGCACATGAGATGTACGGGGAAGAATTGCCACCGATCGTACAGGAACGCTTAGAAAGAGAATTAAATTCCATTATATCAAACGGCTATGCCGTAATGTATATCATTGCACAGAAGCTGGTGTGGAAATCAAATGAAGACGGCTATCTGGTAGGTTCCCGTGGTTCCGTAGGTTCTTCATTTGCGGCAACCATGTCGGGTATTACCGAGGTCAATCCGTTAAGACCACATTATTATTGTAAAAAATGCCACTACAGTGATTTTGATTCAAAAGAGGTATTAGCCTATGCGGGACGTTCCGGTTGTGATATGCCGGATAAGAACTGTCCGGTCTGCGGCGAGCCGCTGACGAAAGACGGCTTTGATATCCCATTTGAAACCTTCTTGGGATTTAAGGGAAATAAAGAGCCGGATATCGATCTGAACTTTTCCGGCGACTATCAGGGAAAGGCACACCGCTATACGGAGGTTATTTTCGGTGAGGGACAGACATTCCGTGCCGGAACGATCGGAACCTTAGCAGATAAGACCGCATTCGGTTATGCAAAGAATTATTATGAAGAGCGTGGAATTGCAAAGAGAAACTGTGAAATCGACCGGATCGTACAGGGTTGTGTCGGGATCCGCAGGACAACCGGACAGCATCCGGGTGGAATCATCGTACTTCCGGTAGGAGAAGAAATCTATTCCTTCACACCGGTACAGCATCCGGCGAACGATATGGAAACAGATATCATTACGACACACTTTGATTACCACTCGATCGATCACAACTTATTAAAATTAGATATACTCGGACACGATGATCCGACCATGATTCGTATGTTAGAGGATTTAACCGGAATTGATGCACAACAGATCCCTCTTGACGAACCAACGGTCATGTCCCTGTTTTTAAATACCAGTGCATTAGGAGTAGAGCCGGAAGATTTAGGCGGATGTCCGTTAGGCTCTCTTGGAATTCCGGAGTTTGGAACAGATTTCGTTATCCAGATGTTAATTGATACAAAACCGCAGAGCTTTTCCGATCTGATCCGTATTTCGGGTCTGTCCCATGGTACGGACGTGTGGCTAGGAAATGCACAGACCCTGATCGAAGAGGGAAAAGCGACGATTTCCACGGCAATCTGTACGCGTGATGATATCATGATTTATTTGATTGGTATGGGTTTGGAAAGTGAGCTGTCCTTTACCATTATGGAGTCTGTCCGAAAGGGAAAAGGCTTAAAGGATGAGTGGATCGAGGAGATGAAGGCACATGATGTGCCGGACTGGTATATCTGGTCGTGTCAGAAGATTAAGTACATGTTCCCGAAAGCCCATGCGGCGGCATATGTTATGATGGCATGGAGAATTGCTTATTGTAAGGTATACTATCCGCTTGCATATTATGCAGCATATTTCAGTATTCGTGCTACGGCATTCAACTATGAGCTGATGTGTCAGGGAAAAGAAAAACTGAATTACTTTATCAAGGATTATGAAAAACGAAAAGATACTCTGACAAAAAAAGAGCAGGATACCGTAAAGGATATGCGTATTGTACAGGAAATGTATGCCAGAGGCTTTACTTTCTTACCGTTAGATGTCTATACCGCAAAGGCAAGGTATTTCCAGATTATAGATGAAAAGCTGATGCCGGCACTCAATACCATCGAAGGACTGGGTGATAAGGCGGCAGAAGCCATCGAAGATGCTGCAAAACAGGGAGCATTCCTGTCAAAAGATGATTTCAGACAGAGAACAAAGGTATCTAAGACCGTTATTGATCTGATGAGTGATCTCGGACTCTTAGAAGGACTTCCGGAGACGAACCAGTTATCCTTATTCGATTTTTAAATCAAGATTAAATGAAATGCGAGGTTGCTTTATGGATACATATAAAGTAAAAAAATTAAATCATCCTATAAATTTAGAAATTGCAGTACCGGGTTCTAAAAGTATTACCAATCGTGCGCTTTTTTTAGCGGCTCTTGGAAACGGAGCGGTGCATTTAAAGGGAGTCCTTTTTTCGGCGGATTCGAGATACTTTTTAAGCAGCTTAAAATCTCTTGGTTTTTCAGTAGAGATCCGGGAAGAAGAAAAAGAGGTTATCGTAGGCGGCTGTGGAGGCGTGATCCCAAAGAAAGAAGCAGAAATCTATGTGGGAAGTGCCGGAACGGCAGCTCGTTTTCTAACGGCGATGCTGGCACTTTCCGAAGGAGTCTATACCATACAGGCATCGGAGCAGATGAAGCGCAGGCCTATGCGTCCGCTCTTTGAGGCATTAGAGCAGTCAGGGGCAGAGTTTACCTATTTAGAAAAAGAAGGATTTCTTCCGGTGCGTGTGCGTGGAAAACGCGGCGGTTTTAAGGAAGCATCGTTAGATATCAGCCGCAGTACCCAGTTTTTAAGTGCATTGCTGATGATGGCACCTGTTTTAGGCGAGGATTTTACGATCCACATTACGAGTGAGAAAAAAGACGGTTCTTATATCAGGATTACAAAAAAGATGATGGAGCAGTTCGGTGTGGAATGTACTTTTGATGGAGATTCTTACCATATAAAAAAGGGACAGAACTATCAACGAGAAATCTATGAGATTGAGCCGGATGTCTCTGCAGCATGTTATTTTTATGCGATGGCGGCATTGACCGGAGGCAGGACCGTCGTAAAGAGTGTTCATAAGGATTCAATGCAGGGAGATCTGCGATTTTTAGAAGTGTTAGAAAAATTAGGCTGTCATGTCACAGATACCGAAGCAGGGATTGAAGTGACAGGAACGAATGACGGACATTATCCGGGAATTACCGTAGATATGAATGATTTTTCAGACCAGACGATGACGCTTGCAGCATTAGCTCCATTTGCGGATTCGCCAACGACCATCCGAAATATCGGACATATCCGTTTACAGGAATCGGATCGGTTATCTGCGATTGCCAAAGAATTAACAAAAATGGGGATCCGGGTAGAAGAAGGAGAAGATTTTTTAGTCATTTATCCGGGAATACCACAGCCATCATTGGTCAGTACCTATGAGGACCACCGGATGGCAATGGCATTTTCCCTGATCGGTTTAAGAAGCGAAGGAATTGTCATAGACAATCCGCTATGCTGTAAAAAGACATTTGAAGAGTATTTTACTCTGTTAGATCAGATCATAAAGGAGCACCGTTAAGGTTTCGCATTAGTCTTTGACTCCGGCATGGAAAGTGTTGATATTGGCAGCACCGGTTGTCGGAGTATAGAAGATCATATCGTTTTCATTCAGTCTGCGGAAGTAGACAAACTGTGAGGTAATATTGATATCCGTATAAATACCCTCAGAAATCACTTCAGAATTTGAACCGTCTGTCTGCATACGGCAAAGGGCAGGGTTCTGATTTCTGCAATAGTAGATCGTACTGCCATAGACATTGAAGCAGTCCACACGTTCATTTGTTAGGACGGTTGTTTCTTTGGTGTTCAGATTTACTTTTGTTAAACAGTAATTGTTCGAACAGTCCATATAGTAAGCCGTGTCACCATCTACGATCGGCATCCAGCAGTCTCCGTCAAAAATCCGGTTAGAACTTTTGGTTTCCGCATTCATGGAGTAGATGTGACGGTCGTTTTCTAATCCGTTGTAATATAAATAGTTGCCATTGGCAGAGCAGGTATAATAAGGCTGATCCTTAACCTGTTCTTTTTCTTTTCCATCAATCTTTACACGGTACATGGTAGTTGCGGTGTTCTTGTCATAGTGCAGATAGTACATATAATTGCCCAAAAGGGAGGCGTACATGGAAGGCTCCGGGTCTAAGATCACACGTCCTTTTCCGTTTTTGCGGTTGATACGGCAAAGGCTGTTATTATTCCAGCGTAAAAAGGAAAAATCACTGTTCTCTGCCTTATTGTTTCTGGCATAGTAAATGTAGTGCTCATCTGCATTGATAAAGGTTGCGGTGTCGTTGCTTAATTTTTTGACATCATCTCCATTTAAAGACATGGAGTAAAGGCGGTAATTGTCATCGGGATTTGCAAAATAGACGGTACCGTCATACTCGCAGAACATGCCGCCGTTATAAAGGTTTCCGGCAGTGTTTCCGTTGACATAGGTGTCATTAAAACGGGTTTTTGTATGGAAAAAATGTATGAGCCAGATGGCAATGATAAGCAGTACGGCTGCAATCGGAAGAATCCATTTCATCTTTTTAATCATGGTATGTATGCTCCTTCTAAAATATATTTAAAATTCATGTAAAAATTATAGTTCATACGATGCTTTTTCGCAAGGAAATCTTGATATCAAAAGCGGGATAGGGTATGATAGAAAAAAATATGACAGGGTGGAAAAAATGAAAGATTTGCTGGAAATACGAGAGGAAATAGACCGCATTGACGGTCAGATGATCGAACTCTATGAAAAGCGCATGGAGTGTACTGCACAGGTAGCGGAATATAAGATTTCGACCGGAAAGAAGATTTTTGATAAAGAGCGGGAGCAGGCAAAATTAGAAAAAGCAGAGAGCCTTGCATCGAATACATTTAATAAACGAAGCGTCAGGGAATTGTTTGAACATATCATGTCGATGAGCCGGAAACGTCAATATCAGATTTTAACCGAACAGGGATTGACAAAAAAGCCGGATTTCATCTGTGAGGACAAGCTGGATTTTGCCAAGGCAAGAGTGGTTTTTCAGGGTGTGGAAGGAGCGTACAGCGAAGCAGCCATGAAAGAATTCTTTGGCAGTGACACAGACAGTTTTCATGTGGAAACGTGGCGGGATGCGATGGAAGCTATTAAAAACGGAGAAGCGGATTATGCGGTACTTCCAATCGAGAATTCCTCAGCGGGAAGTGTTCGTGAGAACTACGATCTGTTAGTCGAATATGACCACTGCATTGTCGGTGAGCAGATCATAAAAATCGAACATGTGCTGTTAGGACTGCCGGAGGCAGAACTTTCAGATATCAATCAGGTCTATTCCCATCCACAGGCGTTGATGCAGTGCAGTAAGATATTAGAAGAACACCGTGACTGGGAAAAGATCAGCTTAAAGAATACAGCTGTTTCTGCAAAAAAAGTCAAAGAGGATGGAAAGAAGAATCAGGCGGCAATTGCAAGCAAACTGACTGCCGAATTATACGGGCTTAAGATCTTAAAAGAAAATCTTTCGAATAATGCAGATAATTATACAAGATTTATCATCGTGACCGGAAAGCATGTCTTTGAAAAAGATGCGAAGAAGGTCAGCATCTGCTTTGAGATCCCGCATCAGAGCGGTTCTCTTTATCAGATGATCTCACATTTTATCTTTAATGGGATCAATATGACAAAGATTGAATCGAGACCGATTCAGGGAAAGAACTGGGAATACCGGTTTTTTATAGATATCGAAGGAAATCTGAATGACGGAGCAGTACAGAATGCATTAAACGGTTTGTCAGAAGAGACAAGCAAGTTAAAAATACTGGGTAATTATTAAGTGAGAATGAGAAGAGGCGTAATGAAATGAAAAGTGCAGGCGAATTGATATTATACAAAGATTTTAACGGAACAGATGAAGAAATTTTTTATCCGATGGCATCGATCATTGAGCGGAGCAGACGTGGTGGAATGGATGCAAAAGAGGAACGGCAGAAGTTCTACGAGTGTTTTCATCGATTATTAGAAATATCTGCAAGTCATGGTTTTCAGGGAAATCTGTGGCATAACTATCTTACATATCTGTTGATCAGCAATGAAAATGCATACAGCAGAGCCTGTGAAATACGCGGAAATATCGAGGGAAGCATCAATGAGATCGCTCTGCATGATTTTGAGGTTTTCCGTTATTTCTTTGAATTTGATCTGGAAGAATTAGGACGAAAACTCGGAGTAGACTGTATTCCGGTACTTTTGCACTATGAGCGGTTTGAAGGAAACGGCAAGGTATTTAACAGCAGGATCCGCGACCGCATCTGTGACCTGAGTGTCCGGTTAGAGCAGACCGAAAATGTATCGGAATTTAAAGACTGTGTTACGGAATTTTACCGGGATTTTGGAGTGGGAAAACTCGGACTGCACAAGGCATTCCGCGTGGAACACCATGAAAATGGTGCAGGGATCGTACCGATCACAAATATCGCACATGTCCATTTAGACGATCTGGTCGGTTACGAACTTGCAAAGAAAAAATTAGTAGAGAATACGGAAGCATTCGTAGAGGGCAGGGCGGCAAATAACTGTCTTTTATTCGGAGATGCGGGAACCGGAAAGAGTTCAAGTATTAAGGCGATCATCAATCAGTATTATGATAAAGGTCTTCGGATGATCGAAATTTATAAGCACCAGTTCGGAGACTTACAGAGTGTGATCGCGCAGATCAAAAATCGTAATTACAAATTCATTATTTATATGGATGATCTGTCTTTTGAGGAGTTTGAGATCGAATATAAGTATTTAAAGGCAGTCATTGAAGGCGGCTTAGAGAAAAAACCGCAGAATGTTTTGATCTATGCAACTTCAAACCGCAGACATCTGATCCGCGAGAATTTCAGCGACAAAGAAGAAGTCAGAGAAGATATGCATACTTCCGATACGGTACAGGAAAAACTTTCCTTAGTATACCGTTTTGGCGTATCCATCTATTTTGGTGCACCAAACAAAAAAGAATTTCAGGAGATTGTGAAAGTTCTAGCAGAGAAGCATGGAATCAGCATGCCGCAGGAGGAACTCCTTTTAGAAGCCAATAAGTGGGAGTTAAGCAACGGCGGGCTGTCAGGAAGGACTGCCCAGCAGTTCATTGACCATCTGCTTGGAACGATGAAATAGTACCTGAGAGGAGAAATACATGAGGATTACAACATTTGCAGCAATCTATGTCGGTTCTTATGAGGTCAGCTTAAAGATCACGGAAATCTCAGCAAAACGCAAGATAAGAGAGATTGATCTGATCAGAAGCAGGATCGGGATCGGCAGAAATATTTATAAACATAAAAAAGTGGAAACAGAAGTCATGGAAGAACTCTGTGAGATCCTTTCAGAATATGAAGAGATCATGAAGTCTTACAGGGTAGATGCTTACCGTGTCTATGCAGGAGCCTTTTTAAAGGATGCAGGAAATGTTCTGTTTGTCTTAGAGCAGATCCGGATCAGGACAGGACTGACTTTACAGATTTTAAGCAACTCTGAGCGGAGGTTTATCGGATATCAGTCAGTTGCGGCCAGAGAAGAATTTGATGCTATGACAAAAGAGGGAGCGGCAGTTGTCGATGTCGGCGGCGAAAGCATCCAGATCACACTCTTTTCCGAGGGCGGTGTGGTAACGACGCAGCACCTTGTTCTTGGAACCATGCGTTTGAGGGAACAGCTTGCAGGGATCGGAAATACGGTTGCCCGTTTTGAAAAGCAGATGGAGGAGCTGATCAACAAAGAGATTGAAGTATTTAAGGCGATGTATCTGAAAAAAAGAGAACTGCGTTATCTGATCTTTTTAGGTGATTACAGCTTAGAACTGATGGAGAGTATTCAGGGAAACGGTGAGATCAAAACGGCAAAAACAGAAGTCTTTGCAGAACATTTAAAGGAGTTAGGCAGACAGACTCCGGAAGATGTGGCAGAGCAGTTGAAGTTGTCTACGGTAGACCCGCTGTTGTTGCCATCCATTGTGATGTACCGCTGCATTGCACAGGAGCTTGGAACCGGCGAAGTCTGGGTTCCGGGAAATAATATCAGTGACGGTATGGCATATCAGTATGCAAGTGAGAATAAATTATTAAAATCCGTACATGATTTTGATAACGACGTATTAAGTGCGGCGACCAACCTGTCGAAACGTTACCACAGCTATTCGCCGCATATTGATGCACTGACAAAAATGTCAACCATGATTTTTCATGCAATTCAGAAAGTACATGGTATGGGAAGCAGAGAACTATTGCTGCTTCAGGTCGCAGCCATCCTGCATGATTGTGGAAAATTTGTCAGTCTTGCCAACGGACCGGACTGTGCCTATGACATCATCATGGCATCAGAGATCATCGGACTGTCCCATTTAGAACGTGAGATCGTGGCAAGTACCGTGCGCTACAACACCAGACCGTTAGACCCCTATGAACGGGTAGCCGATAAAATGGATGTACAAAGCTATATGACAGCAGCGAAGTTAGCTGCCATCCTTCGGGTGTCTAATGCATTAGACCGTAGCCATAAACAGAAATTCAGTACGATCAAAGTTGTATTAAAAAATAAAGAACTTCTGATTACGGTAGAAACAAAAGATGACATTATTTTAGAAAAAGGGCTGTTGGCAAATAAATCAGACAGCTTTGAAGCAATCTTTGGGATCAAACCGGTTCTTCGGGAAAAGAGAAAGTTATAAGGAGGAAACAATGGAAGAAAAAAATGTTTTTTTAAGCCCGGAATATTATGAAAACAGGGAATTAAGCTGGCTCAAATTCAACGGCAGAGTCTTAAATGAAGCACGGGATAAATCCATTCCTCTTTTAGAGCGTTTAAAATTTGTCAGTATCACATCCTCAAATCTCGATGAATTTTTCATGGTAAGAGTCGCGTCCTTAAGAGATATGGTGCATGCGGATTACAAAAAAACAGATATTGCGGGAATGACGGCAACGGAACAGTTAGAAAAGATCAATGTGGCAACCAGAGAACTGGTGGAGCTGCAGTATTCTACCTATAACCGCTCTTTAGTACCACAGTTAGAGGCAAAGGGCATCCGCATCATCGATGCTTTTGAAGAATTGACTGCAGAGCAGCAGGAATTTGTGGATAAATATTTTGAGGAAACGGTTTATCCGGTGCTTACGCCGATGGCTGTAGATGCGTCCCGTCCGTTTCCGTTGATCCGTAATAAGACCTTGAACATTGCCACATTTTTATTAAAAAAAGGTGAGAAAAAGAAAGAAGAGAACTATGAATTTGCTACGGTACAGGTGCCGGGAGTACTACCGCGTATCATACCGATCCCGGATGGAGAGAATCACAGTTTTATCCTGTTAGAGCAGATCATTGAAAAAAATATGGAACGGCTTTTCTTAAATTACGATGTAATTTGTGCTTATCCATACCGTATCATGAGAAATGCAGACCTTACCATTGATGAGGACGAAGCAGAGGATTTATTACAGGAAATCCAAAAGCAGTTAAAAAAACGTCAGTGGGGCGAGATCATCCGATTAGAGGTCGAGGATAAGATTGACAAAAAACTGCTTCATTTTTTAAAGGATGAGTTACAGATTCCAAAGGATGATATCTATAAAATTAACGGACCGCTGGATCTGACATTTTTAATGAAAGTCTATGGCATTGAAGGTTGTGATGATCTGCGTTATGCACCGTACAAACCGCAGAAGGTGCCAAAAATCCCGGCAGGCTGCGACATCTTTGAGGCAATCCGAAAAGAAGATATTCTGCTGCATCATCCATACCAGACCTTTGATCCGGTCGTGGATTTTATCCGTCAGGCGGCAGTGGACCCGGATGTACTGGCCATCAAACAGACCCTATACCGTGTCAGCGGTAATTCGCCGATCATTGCATCCTTGGCACTAGCTGCAGAAAACGGAAAACAGGTATCTGTTTTAGTAGAGTTAAAGGCACGTTTTGATGAAGAGAATAACATTGTCTGGGCGAAAAAATTAGAAAAAGCCGGATGTCATGTTATCTATGGTTTAGTCGGTTTGAAAACACACAGTAAGATCGCACTGGTGGTACGAAAAGAAGAAGACGGCATCCGCAGATATGTGCATTTAGGAACCGGAAATTACAATGATTCCACGGCAAAACTCTATACCGACTGTGGAATGTTTACCTGCTCCGAGGCAATCGGAGAGGATGCTACGGCAGTCTTTAATATGCTCTCCGGCTATTCCGAACCGTCTACATGGAATAAATTAGTCATTGCACCGATCTGGCTTCGTAAGAAGTTCTTAAGCCTGATCCAGCGTGAGACAAGGAATGCAAGGGCTGGAAGGGAAGCAAGGATCGTAGCAAAGATGAATTCTCTTTGTGATCAGGGGATCATTGCGGCACTTTATGAAGCATCGGCAGTAGGAGTCAAGATTGATTTAGTAGTCCGCGGTATCTGCTGTCTGAAAACGGGAATTCCGGGGATCAGCGAGAATATCCATGTGCGTTCCATTGTCGGAAACTTCTTAGAGCACAGCAGGATCTTCTATTTTTATAATGACGGATTTGAAGATGTCTACATGGGAAGTGCAGACTGGATGCCAAGAAACTTAGACCGCCGTGTAGAAATCCTGTTTCCGGTAGAGGATGAACAGTTGAAAAAACAGGTGATGCACATCTTAGAAGTAGAGCTTGCAGATAACGTCAAAGCCCATATCCTGAATGCCGACGGTCAGTATGTGAAAGTCGATAAACGTGGAAAAGTGTTAGTCAATTCACAGGAGCAGTTCTGTGAGGAAGCGAAGAACAGCTTTGTGGAAGAAAAAGAGGAACACAGAGAGCGTGTCTTTATTCCGGCGGAACAGGCAGAGGATGACAGACAGTAGGAGGAACAGGGAATGGAAACAAAGATTTTATTTGCAGACATTGACGGGACACTGCTCAATGACCAAAAGGAGATTCCAAAAGAAAATATGACAGCCATTCAAAAAGCGTTAGACTGTGGACATTATGTGGTTGTGGCAACCGGAAGACCATTAGACAGTGCCAAGGCGGTGGCAAAGGATTTAGGACTGATGATGCCAGGATGCTATCTGATTGCCTATAATGGAGCGATTGTTTACGATTGTGGAAATGAAAAGGTCTTAAAAAAAGAGTCTCTTCCACTTGCCTATGTAAAAGAGTTGTTTGAACGTGCAAAAAAAGCGGGGCTTTACATTCAGACTTACAAGGGCAATCAAATCATTACGACACAGGATTCGCCGGAGTTAGAGGCATACCGCAATCATACCAAGCTGCCTTATCAGGTCGTGGAGGATGTGTTTGCGGTGTTAGATGAAGAACCGCAGAAAGCAATGCTGATTCATTTAACCGACAAGTCTAAATTAGAGCAGTTTCAGAAGGATAATATGGAGTGGCAGGAGGGAAAATGCATCAGCCTTTTCTCTATGGACACCTATTTAGAATACTGCCCACCGGGAGCAACAAAAGCAGCCGGTGTGGATTTCATATGTGAATACTTAGATGTTCCGCTCAAAAACACCGTCGCAGCCGGTGATGAAAGGAACGATATCCCGATGCTGCAGGAGGCACACATCGGAGTTGCAATGAAAAATGCAAAAGAGGAAGTGAAAGCGTGTGCAGACTATGTGACGCAACGCACGAATAATGAGGCTGGAATCGCAGAAGTAATTGAAAAATTCTTACTGTCCGAATCATAACAGATCACGGATAGTAAGAATATCAGATGTCACCTCAAAGCACCCCGGCGGCTTTTTTGATCGGAATGAGAATCTCATCCGGGATCAAAAGGCCGCCTTTTCCTGTGCCTAAATGCAGGTAGGGTTTATTTGCTCCGTGATAATCAGAACCACCGCTGATCAATAGATCGTATTCTTTTGCGATTCGGCGAAAATTGCGTTCGTCTCCAGGAGAGTTTGCTGAATAGACAGCCTCAATACCGGTCAGTCCATGCTCTTTGAGTTCTTGGATAAATGCTTTTAAACGGTCAAAATTCATATGACAGAGTACCGGATGTGCAAAAAATGCAACGCCGCCGGCAAGCCGGATTAACCGGATCGCCTCAAACGGATCGATTTTTTCGCGTGGCACATAGCAGCGGCATCCGTCTCCGAGATACTTTGCAAATACGGTTTCACGGTCTTTGACCATACCGTGTTCCACCAGATATTTAGCAAAATGAGCACGGGTAATGACGCTTTCGGGATTTTCACGATATAAATCCTCCATGGTAATCGCAAACCCTTCTTTTTGCAAAAGAACCGTCATTTTTTCGTTTCGAAGATCACGGCTGTTGACAAAGGTATCTAAATGCTTTAAAAAATCAGGATTGTTTTCATCAATATAATATCCTAAAATATGCACTTCTTTTCCTTCGTAGTCGGTAGACAGCTCAATCCCCGGGATCAGTTCAATGCCGGCTTCTTTTGCAGCCGGGCGGGCATACTTCAAACCGCCAATGGTATCATGGTCAGTCAGGGCAAAGGCATGAAGTCCCGCCTGCTTTGCAAGTGCGACAAGTTCGAGCGGTGTGTCCGTGCCATCGGATTCTGTAGAATGTACATGTAGATCGATCATGGAAAAACCTCTTTTCTGGATAGATATTTTCTTCATTTTCTCAAACAATTTCCAGTGGGTCAAGTAGAAAGATAAGTGTCTAAACCACCTTGCGAAAAAGGACTCTATATAGTACAATAAAGCCGATATTTGATGATTCATTCCAAAAGAGAAACATACGGAAAAATTCGTTGAGTGAGGTAGTATTATGGAAGAAAAAGTAATTACAGATGTAGAACGAAATAATCTGACAGCAATGAGGGCATATATCATTGATACCGTGGTAATGTTGACGTTTTGTGTATTGCAGGCAGCGACCGGATTGCAGACATGGCTGTATGTGCTTGGACTTTCGATATTGGGACTGGTTCCGGCGGGACTGGAACTGGCGTACTGGAAAAAAGACCATAACACACCGATGATCAAGCATTTTGTTGCCATTGGTTTTGCGATTTTTTATAGTGTTGCATTGTTTACGGCAAAAAATAATCTGGTATTTGCATTTGTAATACCTATGATCCTGATCGTCTCCGTATATAATGATGTGCGGTATTCCATTATGATCAATACAGGAACCGTAATTGAAAGCCTGCTAGTGGGAATTATCGGAGCAAAGACCGGAAGATTCGGTTATGCCGGCAGTGATTCTGCGATTATCCAGGTCGTGATCATGATCTTAGTGGGAATCTATTCGATTATGGCAGCAAGAACTGCACAGAGCAATGCAGAGCACAAGGTAGGACGGATCAAAAAAGTGCAAAGCCAGACGGAGGCAGTTTTAAAGAATATGGAGGAACTCTCCGAGACCTTAAAGACAGGAATTGAGGCAACTTACATAGATTTAGAAAAATTAGAGCGTGCATCCGGCGTCACCAAAGAAGCAATGCAGGGCGTTTCCGTGGGAGCAAACGATACAGCATTAGCCGTACAGGATCAGCTTTTACAGACAGAAGAGATCCAAAAGAAAGTAGATGTTGTCAATGATGCGAACGAGCAGATCGTAGACAGTATGCAGCAGACCCTTTCCGTTTTAAAAGACGGAAATCAGGACATGGAGGTACTGGTACAAAAAGTAGAAGTATCAGTAAAAAATGGTGCAGATGTTGCGGAAAAACTCCAGACACTGGATAAATACATGGAGCAGATGAATACGATCGTCGAACTGATCAAAAGCATTGCTTCCCAGACAAGCCTGCTTGCACTGAATGCAAGTATTGAGGCGGCAAGAGCCGGGGAGGCAGGAAAAGGATTTGCGGTAGTGGCAACGGAGATTTCCGGCATGGCATCCCAGACCAATGAAGCAACGGTACATATTACGGAGCTGATCGAAAATGTATCGACTGCCATTACGGAAGTGGTAGAGGTTATTTACCAGATGATTTCCGGTATCAATGAGGAAAAACAGTCCGTAGAGAATACCGCGGGAAGTTTTCAGTCCATCCAGCATAATACCCTTGCAATACAAAGCCAGGTGGAAAATCTGACACACAGTGTAGAGGAGTTAAAAGAGGCAAACCGTGTGATCATGGAGTCCATTCAGACCATTTCCGCCGTTTCAGAGGAAGTGTCTGCCCATGCAGGTGAGACCATGAATGCCGAAGAAGAAAATACAGACACTTTGAAAAAGATTGAAGAGAGAATGAAAGTCTTAGTCAAAACGGTCAGTGAGAAAAACACTCAGAATTGAGTCTTGTAAAGAATAAGCGGAAGATGATGGATTAGCATTGTATTCAAAATCTTTTGGCAAAAATGTAGTATAAAACAATTGACATCGTAGAAGGTCTGTGATATAGTAATGAAGTTGTTAGAAAACAAAGTAGAGTATCCACTCTCACCTTAGCGCAAATGAGCGACTAAGCGTTCATATTTCAGATGACAATGTTTATTTGAGTAATGATTGTGGATAGTCTGCCTATCCACTTTTTTTTCGAGCAAAATCAAATAATAATTTGGAGGTATAAGACCATTAGCGAGTTAATGATCAATGAACAAATCAAAGATAAGGAAGTACGTCTGATTGGTCCGGACGGCGAACAGCTTGGCATCGTGTCATCCAGAGAAGCTTTGAAACGTGCCGAAGAGGCAGAGTTGGATTTGGTGAAGATTGCACCGAAGGCAAAACCACCGGTTTGTAAAATTATTGACTACGGAAAATACAGATACGAACTGGCGAGAAAAGAAAAAGAAGCAAAGAAAAAGCAGAAAACCGTTGAGGTCAAAGAGATTCGTCTGTCTCCAAATATTGAAGCAAACGATTTGAACACGAAAATGAATTCTGCGCGCAAGTTTCTTGCAAAAGGCAATAAAGTAAAGGTTACCCTGCGTTTCAGGGGAAGAGAAATGGCGCATATGAATAGCAGTAAGCACATCTTAGATGACATCGCAAAAGAGTTAGAAGAGGTGGCAGTAGTGGAAAAAGCACCAAAGGTAGAGGGCAGAAGCGTTTCTATGGTGTTGGCAGAGAAAAAATAATACAACTAGGAGGAATATATCATGCCAAAAATGAAGACAAACAGAGCAGCAGCAAAACGTTTTAAAAAGACAGGAAGCGGAAACTTAAAGAGAAATAAAGCATACAGAAGACATATCTTAACCAAGAAGTCTGCAAAGACCAAGAGAAATCTGAGAAAGCAGCCGTTAGTAGATTCTACAAACGTTAAGAATATGAAGAAGATTTTACCATATTTATAAGAATCAGATTAGGAGGAAAAGATCATGGCAAGAGTTAAAGGCGGAATGAACGCAAAGAAAAAACATAATAGAACATTAAAATTAGCAAAAGGATACAGAGGAGCCCGTTCCAAACAGTATCGTGTTGCAAAACAGTCTGTAATGAGAGCATTAACAAGTTCTTATGCAGGTAGAAAAGAGAGAAAACGTCAGTTCAGACAGTTATGGATCGCACGTATCAATGCAGCAGCTCGTATGAACGGAATCTCTTACAGCCAGTTTATGCACGGTTTAAAATTAGCAGGTGTTGAGATGAACCGTAAGATGTTAGCAGAGATGGCAGTTAATGATGCAGAAGGATTTGCAACATTAGCAGAATTAGCAAAAAGTAAAGTAGCTTAATGAAATTTAGGACAACTTCATGTGAAATACAGAAGTTGTCCTTTTTTAAGGAGGAAACGGTATGAGTATTTTAGTGACCGGAGGTGCCGGATTTATTGGAAGCCACACCTGTGTAGAACTTTTAGAAAACGGATATGATGTAGTTGTCGTTGACAACCTGAGCAACTCCTGCGAGAAGTCTTTAGAGCGTGTTAAAGAGATTACCGGAAAAGAGGTTACTTTTTATAAAGGCGACATTTTAGACAGAGAGTTCTTAGAAGGCGTTTTTGAAAAAGAGGACATTACATCCTGTATTCATTTTGCCGGTTTGAAAGCAGTTGGTGAATCAGTCGAAAAACCATGGGAATATTATCACAATAATCTGACCGGAACCTTGATCTTAGTGGATGTATTGAAAAAATATGGTGCGAAGAATCTGATTTTTTCATCTTCTGCAACCGTTTATGGAGATCCGGCACAGATTCCGATCACCGAAGAATGTCCAAAAGGTCAGTGCACGAATCCATATGGCTGGACAAAATCCATGTTAGAGCAGGTTCTGACGGACATTCAAAAGGCAGATCCGGATTGGAATATTGTACTGCTTCGCTACTTTAATCCGATTGGCGCACATGAGAGCGGTTTAATCGGAGAAAATCCAAATGGGATTCCGAACAATCTGATGCCTTATATCACACAGGTAGCAGTAGGAAAGCTGAAATCCCTGGGTGTATTTGGTAATGACTATGATACGCCGGATGGAACCGGAGTGCGTGATTTTATCCATGTTATGGATTTAGCAAAAGGCCATGTAAAAGCCTTGAAAAAGCTAGAAGATCATTCCGGACTCAGTATTTACAATTTGGGAACCGGAGTGGGATACAGTGTCTTAGATGTGGTAAAGAATTTTGAAAAAGCAACCGGAATTCAGATTCCATATGAGATCAAGCCTCGCCGTGCCGGAGATATTGCAACCTGCTATTCGGATGCATCCAAAGCAAAAAGAGAGCTTGGCTGGGAAGCAGAATACGGAATTTTAGAAATGTGCCGTGACTCCTGGAACTGGCAGAAAAAGAATCCAAACGGCTATTAGATCGAAAATTGTCGAAATTCATCAAAATGTCTGTTTTGTCGAAAACAGGCATTTTTTTGTTGAAATTTTTGTGAAAAATCATAAAATAGTAAATATATGGGGTATGAGAAATTGTAGGGCATGCAAATAGCAGTACATCATAAAAATCTTAGATTCATGTCTGATATCGAGTTTAAATCCCAACAGAAACATTAAAAAAATCATTTTATATAGTAAGAGAGCAGATTAGAAAAGTATGAAACAAATCGTGATTAGTATATTAAAAACAATCTTTAAAATTATTAAGGCTGTATTGTGTGTTGCAGGAGTGATGGCGGTTATTCTTTCTCTTGAAGTTACTAAGAATATTATAAAAGATAAAGAAAACGGAGATACCAATGACTCACAGGAAATTAGTATTGAAGTTTCCGGGAAAATTCCAGTACAACAGGTAGAACAAGAGAATGATAACAATAAGCAACATTATGCAACACTTCAAGAAGCATCGCAGCATACGGAAGTATTTACGGAAGAAGGGGGAGAGTACGATACGCAGATAGAACATATTATTGCAGTGTTTGAAAACAGTAAAGAGGTTATTGCAGCATATCAATCTGCAAAAAGTCCAAAACAAATGCACGTTTATGAAGAGTTAGCACATTTTCAAATAAGTAAAGAAGATGAAAAAAGAAAATATTTACATGTTCGTTCACATACGAAAGATTATTATAGAGGAGGAGAGTATGAAGATGATGCAAATGAAATGATAAGGAGTGAGTTGATCGGTAGTGATTATACACAGTCTGCTAATATAAGTTATCCAAGCGGACGTTTTGCCTATGGAGATACCCCTAAGTGTATGATGAAAAAGGGAGAAGATATTAGAAAACTTCGTGTAGAAGGTCAAAAGCCTGATGGAATTATAGAACATAAGCATTTTGGAGAGATATGGTATTTTTGGTATTTTACAGATTTGCAGAGTGATAAAAGTGGACAAAAATTAAATTATACATTAGGGGCAGAAGAGGATGAGTAAGAAGAAAAAAGTATGGAGAATCATTACAGATGTATTAGCAGTGTTAGGGGTACTGTTTATCGTATACATGTCAGTTATGATTTATCAAGAAAGAAAAAAATTGATTAAAATTGACCCTAACCTAGAAGAATCCTATACCGGTGAATACCCGCGTTATGTTAGCGAAGTCAACGAAGATGATATACCCGATGAAGAGTATTATCCAACCATGGAAGAAGCCCTACAAAAGGCAGATGTCTATTATGATGAGTATGAACCGTATCAGAAAAATATAGATAATCTTTTGGTTGATATGGAGAATGATCAGTACAGATTCATCTATTATCAATCCATCCAAAAGAAAAAGAGTATGAATACATTTGCAACTTTTAAGATACGGGAAGTGAACGGCGAAAAACGTTATGCATTTTTACGTTCTTATGTAAGGGACTCTGAAAAATTTTATAAAGGAATAGGAGATGCTGATAAGAATACAAAGGCACAGCTTGCAAGAAGTGACTATATGCAGCACTATGGAATTGACAAAAATGCAAGATTTGTATTTGGAGACATCATGGAAGCGAAACTGAAAAAAGGAGAAAGTGCAGAGGCACTGACCGTAGAAGGACAGAAACCGGATGCAGTGATTCCCTATGAAGAGAACGGAAAGAAATGGTATTTTTGGTATTTTACAGATCTGCAGAGTGATAAAGAAGGAAATGAGTTAGAGTATACGTTAAAGCAGTAGCAAAACGGGAGAAGCATATGAATACATTTTTTAGGCAAAAGCTAACAAATAAAACGATTGACCTGTTAGAAAAAGTAGAAGATAGAAAAACAAGGGAAGAAGAGGAAGATTGTTTAATTTTAGAGTCACCGACTATTTTGGCTATAATAAGTCTGCCTGCGTTAATTATACTAGGAATTATAGTTCCGATCATTGCCATCCGAGAGGGGGACTATATATGGGGAATAATAGGTATGATCATATTTGGTGGAATGTGCAGTTGGCTGACAGGATATTCCTTATTTTGGAAAGTTGTGATAGATCATGAAAAGGTCGAATATCATAGTTTATTTTTTGGAATAGGGAGAAACTATCCACTAAAGGATATCACAAGGGTATGTTATAATGAAATTGAAGAAATAGAGGTATATAAGGGAAAACGTAGGGTTTTTAAGGTATCTAGTGGTACTTATGGAATGGATGAATTGGTAGAGTGGTTTAGAGAGGAAGGGGTTTTAGTAGAGGATAATACTCCTAGAGAAGAATATTACAAGGTAATGTTGCATACAGAAAAAGCATGGTTTTACATAATTGTATTAAATGTATTAGCATTCACTCCGGCAATAGTAGTTATCTTATATTATATGCACAGAGATATTCCATTAGAAACAACAAGAGAAGTGTTTGAAGCAATTGTATCCTATATAGTGATGATAGGCATGTATATAGCAACGTGGGTAGCAGTTGTCGGAGAAAAAACTTTTTATCTAAAATATCAGGATGGAAAATATAGTTATCATCATTGGTTTCGTAAAGAAAAAACCTTTGAATTAGATGAAAGAATCACTTATAAAGCAAGGGAAGATGGAATTGTTATATATCAAGATAACAAACGATTATTTTTAACCTCTCATGGTTATACAAATGCAGAGTTCTTTGGCAGAACTTTATTAGAAAAAAATATCAAATGTATCAAGGGAGAGCAGTATATGGAAAAATATAGGGATAAGGGTCAGGAAGAGATATGAAAAAACTTTTAAATGTAATAAAGAAAATAATATGTGTGTTTGGTGGGATTATTTTGATCCTGGTTATACAGGCAAGTATTTCATCCATTTTACGTCTGATTAATCCAATAGAAGAGCCTGCAGAAGAAAAAAAAGAATTGGAAGTGGAAGCAGTATATACAGGAGAATCTGATAGCATGGATACAGAGGAAGAATTGCTGGAGGGAGAAGAGTTTTATGCAACGATACAAGAGACCCTTCAAAATTCTATGATAGGAAGGAAGCAGGGAGAAGAGTACCGGAAAAGTCTAGATCATGTTATCGCAACTTTTGAAAATAGCAATCATATAATCATGTTGTATCAGTCGCGTAAAGGAAAAGACGAGGTTTGTAGGGCTTGGGTTAAATTCAAAAAAGAGAAAGTAGATGGTAAAAATAGATATGCTTTTATAGAAGCACATCCGGTTACGATGTTGAGAAAAGAACGAACGACAAAATACAGTGAATATGATATGGTAGGTCATGATTTATGGACCGGGGATTATTATATGCAGGATCTTAGTGCCTATTCCAAAGAAAAAAGATTTGCAAGCGGTGATGTGATGAAGTATGGTTTAAGAGAGAATGAGAGCATAAATAAGCTGACGGTGGAAGGACAGAAACCGGATGGAATCGTAGAATATAAAAATTTTGGTGAGGTCTGGTATTTTTGGTACTATACAGATTTAAAAAGCAGGAAGAAAGGTACTGAATTGAACTATACATTAGGGGGAAAAGACAATGAATAAGAGTAAGGGAAAAAAGGCAGGAAAAATATGTGAAAATATCTTATTCGTGATTGGAATTTTAGGGATAGTCATTTTATATTGGTATGACAGGTCCATCACTTTAGACCCCAATATAAAAGAATCTTATACCGGTGAATACCCTCGTTACATTAGCGAAGTCAACGAAGATGATATACCCGATGAAGAGTATTATCCAACCATGGAAGAAGCCCTACAAAAGGCAGATGTCTATTATGATGAGTATGAACCGTATCAGAAAAATATAGATAATCTTTTGGTTGATATGGAGAATGATCAGTACAGATTCATCTATTATCAATCCATCCAAAAGAAAAAGAGTATGAATACATTTGCAACTTTTAAGATACGGGAAGTGAACGGCGAAAAACGTTATGCATTTTTACGTTCTTATGTAAGGGACTCTGAAAAATTTTATAAAGGAATAGGAGATGCTGATAAGAATACAAAGGCACAGCTTGCAAGAAGTGACTATATGCAGCACTATGGAATTGACAAAAATGCAAGATTTGTATTTGGAGACATCATGGAAGCGAAACTGAAAAAAGGAGAAAGTGCAGAGGCACTGACCGTAGAAGGACAGAAACCGGATGCAGTGATTCCCTATGAAGAGAACGGAAAGAAATGGTATTTTTGGTATTTTACAGATCTGCAGAGTGATAAAGAGGGAAATAAATTAGAGTATACGTTAAAGCAGTAGCAAAACGGGAGAAATATATGAAGAAAAAATTTTGGAGAAAAGTTAGAGATAAAATAGAGGATTTTTTGGATGTGATAGATGATAAGAGTCCGGCAACCGTTGAAGATGAAGATCGTCTGGTAGCATCCGCACCTACTTTTTTAGCATTCATTGGTGCACCTATATTTCTTTTGGGGATCGTGTTTCTCACGAAGTGTATTCCGAAAAGGGAGTATTATGTGGCAGGCGTAGTTACTATTTTTATGATAATACCGGGATTTTTGTTAACAGGATATGCCTTATTTTGGAGAGTGATAGTGGATCATGAGAAAGTCAGATACCATAGTCTGTTTTTTGGTATAGGAAGAAGTTATCCGTTAAAAGCAATCACAAGGGTATGCCGCGATGAGGTGTACTGTTTAAACATCTATAAGGGAAAGCGTAAAGTTATTACGGTTGATGACGAAATAGAAGGAATTCCGTATCTGATGAAGTGGTTTGCGAATGAAGGTATTTTAGTAGAAGATTTAAAACCGGGACCGGAGTATTATAAAGTAATGGAGTATCCGATCCATAATTGGCTGATGAGTGCATTTGAAGCATTTCTGGCACTTCCCCTTTTGGGATTATGGATATATCTTTTATATAAAGATGGAGAGATACAAGGGGGAATGGAGATATTAGGAGTGATATTAGCTACAATATTATTAGTAGGAATAAATATCATAATGATCCTGGGAATTATATATAACAAAGTTTTTTATTTAAAATATCAAAATGGTATCTACCGTTATAAAAAATTATTTCATGAAGAAGAAATATTAAAATTAGATAAAACACTCAGCTATAAAGTGGATTGGGATGAGGGAAATATCATTCTATATCGCGACCGGAAGAGACTTTTTACGCTTCATAAAGGAATGGCAAATGTCCGGCAATTTGTAGTAGACACATTATTAGAGTCGGATATTCCATGCATTGAAGGTGAGAAATATTTAGAAACATTCTGGAGAAAAAAACTATGAAAAAATAAATAAGAGATACAGCAGCTATAATTTTCCAAAAAACAGCACATACTCATACCAAACAATAGTTTAGTGAGGGTATGTGCCATGAAAACATTTCAGGAATTATATCAGGACATCTTAGAACAGGAAGTAGGCAAGGGCAGGAAAATAACAGGCGACTACAATCCTGTGCATATGGATTGTCTGTTGCATCCGGAACAGTATGCGCCGGTGATTGCGGCAGAAAGCTGTGTGTCCTGCGAGGATGAGCGGGCATGCATGAATAGCTGCGTTTTTGATGCGATCGAAGAGAAAAACGGAGAGATCCATATCAAAGCAGAAAAATGTACCGGTTGTGGAGAGTGTATAGATGTCTGCAAATTAGAACGTATCACAGCCAATAAGGATGTGCTTCCGGTTATACAGGCGGTAAGAGGTGGAAAAAAAGATGTCTATGTGCTGATCGCACCGGCATTTACAGGGCAGTTTGGTGAACATGCAACACCGGGGCGGCTTCGGACAGCTTTTAAAGCTATTGGATTTAAAGGAATGGTAGAGGTTGCCGTTTTTGCAGATATTTTAACATTAAAAGAGGCACTGGAATTTGAACACCATGTACAAAAGAAAGAGGATTTCCAACTGACAAGCTGCTGTTGTCCCGTGTGGATTGCCATGATCAGAAAAATTTATTCAGAACTGGTGCCACATGTGCCGGGAGCAGTGTCTCCTATGATCGCAGCCGGGCGTGTAGTCAAAGAATTATATCCGGATGCAATGACCGTATTTGTGGGTCCCTGTATGGCAAAGAAAAAAGAAGCAAGAGAAGAGGATATCGCCGATGCAATCGATTATGTACTGACGTTTCAGGAAGTGCAGGACATTTTTCATGCAGCAGGGATACAGCCGGAGCTCTTAAGTGAGGATGAGAAAGAACATTCTTCTAAGGCAGGGCGAATTTATGCAAGAACAGGCGGGGTTTCGGAAGCAGTAAAAAAGACCGTAGAGCAGATAGATCCGGATAAAAAAATTCCGGTGATTCCGGAGCAGGCAGATGGTGTTCCGGCATGCAAAAAGCTGATAGAACGGATTCAAAAGGGTGAGACAGAGGCTAACTTTTTTGAAGGAATGGCATGCAATGGCGGATGCGTCGGTGGTCCTAAGATCATCATCAAAAAAGAAGAAGGAAAAGAGCGGGTAGATGCCTATGGGGATGAAGCACAGTATAAAACCCCGTTGGAAAACCCGTTTGTGTTAGAATTGTTAGAACGGCTCGGTTATGATTCCGTAGAAAATTTTTTAGAAAACAGCAAAATTTTAACCAGAGATTTTGGAGAGTAACAGCTCTCCATTTTTTTTTAAACTATTTTTTCGTCATTTTTCACATTGACAGATGCAGGTCTGTATTTTATAATCAAAAACACTCAAGGGAGATTTCTACTCCTTTGGATTTTATCCCAATCAAAATTTTCTTATCAAAATCAAATTATTCCAACAGATCAAAAAAATCAGGGAGGCATAATGTATGAGAACATTAATTGAAGAACACGGTGGCGCGATTGCAACAGCAGCAATTGTAATCATTATTATTGCAGCGATTGTAGCATTAGGACAGACCGGACATTTGCAGACCGTATTTACCGCATTGATTGATACATTTACACAGAAAGCACAGGAGGCAGCAAATTTTTAGAGAAAATTCATAGGAGAATCGTATGAGAGAACAGTTATCGCTGTCAGATATCCAGTATGGTCCGTTTCTGCCCTTTTTGCGGAAAAAGGATGTTACGGATATTGATTATAATGGCAGAGAATTGTGGATCAGGGATATCCACAACATCAGGCACAAAGTAACGGATGAAAAGATCAGACAGCGCTTAAATGAAGAATTTATTCAGTCTTTTGCCACGAATGTTGCAAATTTGGTCGGCAAAAATTTAACACCGACAGACAATGTCATAGAGGCAGAGACAGAAGAACTGCGGATCACTGTGATCCATGAATCTGTTGCATCGACCGGCACCTGTATCTGTATCAGAAAAACACCTCCGGTACAGAGAATTACACCGAAAAAAGCGTTAGAAGAACATTATTGTGAAGAAAAAGTATTGCATTTATTGGCAAATTGCGTCAAAGCAAAGTTAAATATGGTCTTTTGTGGAGAACCGGGAGTCGGGAAAACGGAATGTGCCAAATTTTTGACGGCATTTATTCCACCTGAGCAGAAAGTGATCACCGTAGAGGACACCAAAGAGGTACATTATCGGGAGATCAATCCGGAAAAGGACTGTGTAGAGCTTAAAGTGAATGAGTATTTTTCTTATAATGACGCAATGACAGAGGTACTTCGCATGACACCGAACCGTGTCATGTTATCAGAAGCACGTTCCACGGAAGTAAAGCAGTTAGTAGAGTGCTGGACTACCGGAATTACGGGATTTACGACACTTCATACGGATGATGTGAGGAAGATCCCGGATCGTATTTTAAATATGATGCCAAGCCGTCAGGATGCAGAGAGATTAGAAAATGATGTCTATGTCGGAATGGATGTCGGTGTCCTGTTAGAGACAAGGAGTTCCGGGGAGGAGGGAAAACAGGAACGTTATATCAGCCAGATCGGCTTTTTTTCCAGAGAAGATGGAAAAAATCGATGTGTCCTAGCGGTGCAGGGAGGCCAGCTCATAGAGCAGCAGGAGTTGAAATTTTTACCGGAGGACATAAAGAGAAAAATGGATAAAGCAGGAATTACAGATGCTTTTTACTGTGAACAGCTGCAAAAAATGTTAGAAGAAGAGGGAATGGTGTATGAAAAAAATGTGGACTCTTAAAAATGCTGCGGTCGCCGTTTTAGGAGCATTGTTTCTTGGGGGAATCTGTAAACTTGGAATTTTTTTCAGTGTGATGCTGGGAATCAGTCTTTTTTTGCTGGTTCCCGGGATCATGTCGGGATTGCAAAAAGAGAGAGAATCGTCGGAACGTTTTTTCGAGGTTTGTATTTATTTAGAGCAGATGGAGGGAGCGTATCGAAAAAACCGAAGGATCTACCAGTCTCTTTTAGAAACAGAAATGCTTTTCCGGGATGGAAAAATGAAAGAAGTGTTACAGAAGGCAGTGAAGGAGTATGAAAAAGAAGATGCGGGAGCGGATGTATCAAAAAAAGCACTTTCTATCATAGAAGAAGCCTATGGATGTGAACAGATGGAATTAATGCATGATTTCTTTTTAAGAAATGAAGCACAGGGCGGAGATCCTGAAAAAGCCGTCGGCATTTTAGATAAGAGGAGAAATGCATGGATTGAAGCTACGGAAAAATGTATGAGTGAGAAGAAAAATATGCTGATCTCCGTGATCCTGTCCACCGTGATCCTTTTTATTGTTTCGGAAGTACTGATGTTTTTCCTGCCCAATGAGATGAATATTATGACAAAGATGCCGGAAAGATTTGCAGTCGTGATAGAGGTAACCTGTTTATTATGTCTGATACGCCGTGCGATCAAAAAAAATGCAGCAGACTGGTTAGAAAAAAACAGCGAAAGATCGGAAAAGGACATCAAAAAGGAATATCTTTTTATCGAAAATTATGATGCAAAACGAGCATTATTTTCCAGTATCAAGTGGGCATGCCTGCCGGCAGGTCTGATGCTTCTAAGTTATCTTTTGAGCAAATCTTTTTTGAGTTTTGCCATAGGTTTTCCAATTACAATTCTGATGTTGAATCAACATAAATTAGACTATGCACTTAAGAAAAAAAGAATCAAAAAAGAGGTTGAGCGGGATTATCCGAAATGGCTGTTAGGCGTTATCCTGTTTATGGAAACGGAAAGTGTACAGGGAGCAGTCTTTAAATCGAAGGATACCGCACCGAATATTTTAAAATATCCGTTAGAAAAAATGTGGGAAACATTGCAGAAATTTCCTACAAAACCGGATGCGTATTTTCAGTTCTTAGAAGATTATGATGTGCCACGAGTACATGAAAGCATGAAACTGCTCTATGCAATATCAACCGGAAAAGGCGGAAATACAAAAGAACAGATGCTTCAGATCGTAGAAAAGAACAATACCATGACGATGCAAAGTGAACGAATGAAAAATGATAACAAAGTTGCGGGAATGATGGGATATCTGTTTTATCCGGTTCTTCCGGTCGGAGTAAAAATGATGGCGGATATGCTCCTTATGATGCTTACATTGTATCAGAACATGGGACAGGTATTATGATTTTTATGTAGTAAAAGGAGGAAATAATGGATACTGTGATTAAAGGTTTTTTAGGAGTATTTATTTTTGCAATGATCGTCTATTTATCAGCAGGATTGATCTCGGCAGAGATGGATACTCATGCAGCAAGGAGTTATATGGATAGTGCAAAAAAGGAAATTGCAGAGTCTAATATGTCCCCAACCGTGATCACTGCCGTACAGGAACAGGCAGCAAGAAATGGATATCAGATGCAGATCACAACATATGGAGATGTTTTAGAGACAGATGGCGTAGAACTTAAGATGACCTATCATTATAAAATTCCAATTTTAGGAGTGGATCAGACACACATGGAAAGGGGATATGTAAATTAATGGAAAATTTAATTAAACAAAATGGCGAGACACTGGTGTATATAGCATTGTTTCTGCCGGTTATAGGTGGACTGGCAGAGGTATTAAAGGTGCTCAGTAGTTTATAACAAGGGGGATGGAACATGAAAGAATTTATGAACCAGCATGGTGAAACTGTTCTTGCAGGAACTGCAGCAGCATTGGTGATCAGCAGTTTTGCAGGAATGGCATTTGGAGGAGGATTTTCGCGTATAGCACATATTTTTTCTTCCTGGCTTTATGGGTAAGGAGGCAGTATGAAAAAAATAATACAGCTGATTGGTGGAATTTTCGTTGCCGCAATCTTAGTGATTGCGGTAACTGCTATTTATCAAAATAAAATCATTCCGGAATTAAAAACGGATGCTTTTAAAAGTGCAGAAAAGAAAACGAATTTTAGCGACGAAAAAGCTTTTTATGAAGCAGTATCTTATCATCCGGTATTTGAATATACAGGAGGAACAGCACAAAAAACAGCAATAACATATAACGAAAATAATCAGGCAACAGCACCTTCCGTAAAATATTCCGTATTAAAGGATATCTGTGTTACAGATAAAAAAGATGACTATGAAAAAACACTTGCCGAAGCCGTGGAGGAAAACCGCATACGGAACATCGAGGTTACGGTAAGCACACCGGACAAAGAAGAGACATCCGATGCTTCCTATGATAAAGAAAACCAGACCATTACCTTTACAAAAAGCGGTATCTATTTAGTAAAGGTAACAGGAAAAGATGCATACAACAACCGGACAGAAACCGAGTTTTTAGTTCCGGTGGAAACACAGTGGAAATCAGAAAAGAACGATAACTGGTAAATAGGAGGGAAAGATCCATGAAAAATATCGTGATCGGCGTTGCATCTGCCATTGTACTGGTGCTGCTGCTGTTCTGCATTTACACGTTGCAGGGGGATGCAACCAGAAAAACGGAATCCTCCGATTCCATTACACAGGCAATGGAGAATGCGGCAGCAAAGATGACAGAGGATGAAGAGGTGTATACCGGCAATGAAGAGTTCCGGACAGCCTTTGTGCAGAACCTGATGCTCCAGTTAGACTCTGCTTCTGATGTCAAAGTAAAGATCTTAATGTCAGATTACCAAAAAGGACTGATACAGGCAGAGGTCACACAGCATTATAAAACTCCCCGTGGCGATGAAAAGGATGTGACACAGACCAGGACCATTCTGGTAGAGAAGAACAAAAAGAACCCATAGGGAAAGGAGAGAGGAATCCATGAAACGAAAAGCGGTTGTAAGATTATTAGCCGGAACCTTATGTACTGCCACCATGGCAGGAAGCATCCTGCCGGATACGGCGGTGGCATATGCAAAGGAAAATCCGGTGGGGACAGTGGAAACAGCCACACAGGAAGAAACATCGGATACAGTATTGGCAGCAGATAAAGAAAATGAAGCAGAGACACCGGAAAATACGACAGATCCCGTAGACAGTGCTCAGGAAAAAGAAGATCCGACTGCCATAGATATGGAAGCGAAGGAAGAGGAAGCGTCAAAAAATAAAAAGGAAGATGGAAAAACAGGACAGACAGATTCCGGGGATCAGGAAAAACAGCCGGTACAGGAATCCGGCGGTGCGGCAAATGATTTTAAAGTGGAGAAAAAGACAAAAAAGAGATCCGAAAACAGCACCGACAAGAAAAAAACGGAAAAGGGAAATGATTCACGAACAGAGCAGAACGAAGTAAAACCTCCGGTGGAGGAAGTCTTTGATGAAGGATACGCTGCTTCCTGCAAGACCTATAATGACATTTTAACAAACCTTTCCTTTGCGGAGGACAGTACCGTACAGGATACGGCAAAATTCTTTGTGGATGAATGCAAGGAAGATCTCAAAAAGTTAGCAGATCCGAAAAGAAATTTAAGTGCCTTTTTAGACGGCAGCTATGAGGCTGCCATCAGAGCGGAAGAAGGAGAAGACGGATCACAGGATACCGAAAATGTAAGACCGACCGAACTGGTCACACAGTATGAAGTGAGCAAGCCGCAACTGGAGGAGGTCATTGCCTGCTTAAATACTTTTGTGACAACCGATCATGAAACACCGGAAGAAAAGGAAGCGGCATTACAGGCAGCATATGAAACACTGGATGCCTACTTAAACGCATCCAATGCCTGCCGTCCGCAGGTGTCATTGGAAACGCAGGAAAACGTATCCGTGCCGCTGGCAGCAGAAAAGACCGTCACAGAGAACGGAGTGCGGGCATTTGGCTGGAAGTATGATAAGTCTTATACAAGGATCAGTACCAATGATGTGGCAACCATTCAGGCATATGCAAAAAAAGGAGGAAAATACCTTATCAAGCTGCAACCAAAAGCAGATGGAGGAAAAAATCTTTATTGCGGACAGCGGATCGACGTATCCAATCATACAGAACTTGTTATCGTAAGTGAAAGTACAAACATTTCTCTTTGCGTTAAAAGCACCATGAGTAAAGACCCGAATACCTATTCCGATATGTTCCGTGTGGAAAAAGGTTCCTCCCTGACACTGGGGGATAATGAGAAAAACGGAAAACACGGTGTCATTTTGGATGGAAGAGGCATAGCACACATGGGAAGACTGGTCTGCGTGGAAGTCGGCGGCAGCTTAAACATCTATCCGGGAACGGAGATCAAAAACAACAACAGCATGGACGGACGCGGAAGCGGAATCATTAATAAAGGAACCATGATGATGTATGGCGGTGTCATCAAAGACAATAAATTTGCCACGGGCGAAGCCAATTTCCAGTACGTCAACAACGATGAAAATGATAAAACCTACTGTCATGGCGGCGGTTTAAGAAATGACGGAAACTGCACCATCACAGGTGGAACCGTAAGCGGCAATACAGCAGCTACCGGAGGCGGTATCTATACCACGGGACCTGCCGGAAATTCCAACCTTTCAGAAGCCGTACTTAAGATTACAAAGTGCGACATTACCGGAAATAAAGCCCTTGGAAACAACCGTGGAACCGGAGGCGGCATCGTGGTCGGTTCCTATATGGGATCTTACTACGACAAGACCTTAAAAAAGAACGTACCATATGTAAAAAACGGTGGAACGCTGATCATTGACGGAGGCGGTAATAATGAAGTCCATATCAGCGGCAATACGGCAGGAAACGGAAACTTCGGAGTTGCCGGCGGTATCATGAACAACGGATATGCAGAAATCAAAAACTGCATCATCGAAGATAATCAGGCATACAGCAAAGGAGCGGTCAAAAACGGTTCTTATGATGCGACAAAACCGGATATCCGCTATGGTGGACAGTCACGCCATGAAGGAACCATGGTCATGGAGAAGGTCAGCATCAAAAACAACGTGGCAAGGGAAAAAGGGGAAGATGGAACTCCAAGCAGCTCGGCAGTTGGAAACCATGGGAACATGACCATCAAAAACAGCAACATCCATGACAATACCTCAAAAGGACTCGCCAACTGCGGTACCGAAACAGGTCAGCCTGTCACACTGACCGTACAGGATACGGAGATCTATAGAAATAAGTCAGATGGCATCCATGCCTACGGTGAAAAGTCCGGTGCCGTGATAGACGGATGTAACGTACACGATAACTCCGGTCATGGCATCCGCAACAGCAGGACACTGACCTTTTCGGGAGGTACGACGAAAAGTGAGCAGAACGGAACGGCAAATAAATTTTATTACGGGTTAAAAAATAATGCAGGCGGTGATATCAAGATCCGGACCGGCTTAAACATCACAAAGAGTGCATCGAACGGTATCAGCAATGCAGGAAGCGTAACCATTGCAGCAGGAAATACCCTGACCGTAAAAGAGAACAGGATCGGTATCAGCAACACCGGAACCTTTAAGGCAGACGGAACACTGGATGTAGAAAAAAATACCGGAACAGCCGTAAAGAACAGTGAGAACGGAACGTTTGACCTCAACAGCAATTCCACCATCGTAAACACCATGGCAGACGGAACCGCCATCATCAATGAAGAAAGCGGCGTCTTTACGGTAAAGAGCGGAACACAGCCGACCATCAGCGGGAAAGGCAAAGGAATCAGCAACAGTGCTACCTTCCACTATAACGGAAACGGAACCGTAACGGGAGATACGGATAACGGCATTTATAACAGCAGTACCGGTGTGTTAAACGTAACAGGCGGTGTGGATGTTACCGGTATGCAGAAACCGGGCATCAGCAATGCGGGAACTGCCACCATCTCCGGAATGGCAAGAGTACGGAGTGCCAGCAAAACGGCACTCTCCAACGGTAAGACCGGAACCTGCACCATCAGCGGTCAGGCTAAGTTCCAGTACACAGATGGCAAAATTGCAACCGTTAATAATAAATCCATTTATAATGAAGGTCGGCTGATCAATACCTCTGCCGCAACATACCTGTCATCGAACAATAATTCCGTATTACAGAACGGAACGTTTGAGATTTCCTCGGATGCAAGCCATTCCAAGAACCTGTGCATCTACCTCTATGAGCAGAAATTTGTTACCGTTACCGGGACGCTCAACAGCGTCAACTACTTACAGCCAAAGAACCGGAAAGCAGGAAGAAAAGTGGCACAGGCATCCTATGCAGGAGCAGATGGCAGTACGATCCTAAATAAGCTGGCATTAACGGATGACAGCAGGTTCTGCTTAAGGAGCGGAAAAACCCTGAATTTAGGAAAAGCCAATGCCGCATTAAAGGGAAGTGGGATCAATGCATCGGACCTGACGGCAAAGGATGTCATCTTAAGTGAAGCCGTACAGGTTACATACAAAAGCGGATTAAATGCAGACCTTGCATGTACCATGCCAAAAACACAGGATACCTACTGGTATGAGGATGTAAAGGTAAAGGCATCCGTAAATGTAAACGGAAAAGAGAGCATGAAGCCGTACATTCAGGATAAGGCACAAAGAAACATCTATCAGTTCCTCGGATGGTATGATAAGAACGGTGTGCAGCGTTATGATCCGGTAACAGATCAGTGGTATGACCCGGAAACCAGGAGATGGTCCAAAGAGTATACCTACTGTGGTGCAAAAGACCTTGTCTTAACGGCAAGATGGGAAAAATCCTACAACATCGCCTACCATGGAAACGGTCAGACCGTGGGGGATGACTACACACAGGAAAAGGATAAGAGCCTGATCATCTCCGATACGGAAATGTACAAGTTTGATGGAAAATCATACAAAGGACTGGTCGGGGAAGATACGTTCCAGAGGACGGAAACATACAAAAAGGATGAAGATGGAAACCTCTTAGATAAGAATGGAAAGAAAACGGATGAAAAGCACGCGGCAAAACTGACCAGCCTGAACCCGGACACCGGAAAGGAAGAACCATGTGAGGAGCAGTACAGTGTGAAAAAATGGGGAACGTCTGCAAATGTTTTAAAGACAAATGTAAAGGATCAAACCTTTGAACTGAATGATGAACGTAAGACACAAAAAATATATGATGTCGCATTAGAGTCCACCAATGACAAAGGCGAAAACCTCTGCATTACCTATGATGCACCGGATGACATGGTCAAAAAGGGCAGGGAAGAAAAACCGGCAGACAAGCTGACCCTTGGTGTAAAGAAACAGGATGCCACAGTCTATGGTGCATCCCATGGAAAAATGACCAGTGGTACATGGCTGAACATGTATGCCGTATGGGACAAGTTCCCTCAGCTGGATGCCTACAACCGTTACTTCACCTTAAAACAGGCAGAAAACGGAGAAATCACACCGGAAGCACTGCTGACCACCCTGCGTTTTAAGGACGAGGAAGATACGGACGGCAGATACCTGTATTCCAAGGATTATGAGTACAACAAAAAGGAAAACTGTATCATTATCAAAGGAAAAGACGGTGCCACCTTAAAGCTCCGTGCGGAAACAGACATGGAAAGCCTTAAGGAAACCGGAAAGAGCAGAATCCGCTACACCTTAACGGATTCTGCAGGCAACATCACGACCAAAGAGGTAGAGTGCCGGATCGTGGATACTTCGGACATCCCGAAAGAGTATGACACTTATGTACGCTTTATCAGTCCGAAATACTACAAAAAGAACGGTGCATATGTTTCTAAGGAGAACGGGGGACTGGAGGAACACTCCATCTGGAAAACGGACCCGGAGTATGCCGCATTGTTAGACAAAGCCATGAGCAATGAAAAACGCGGCATACAGAAAAAGAGTGTCCGTGTATTCGGTGTGAAGTTTGAAGCAGATGATCCGGGAAGCGGAACATGGGACCATGTGGAGGAAACATGGGAGTTCACACATGAACAGGTCAAATCCGTGGATGACTTTGTGGATAAGCATGGTTACATGAACTATAAGGAAAAAGACGGATTAAAGAAGTTCCGTGAGGAATATAAAGGCTGTATCAAGTAGTACAAAAAATGCCGGGTGCCGTATATCGGCATCCGGCTTTATGAAGTTATGACAGGAGGAAAAACAATGTTTCGATTGTATCCGGAAATGATCTTATATAATACCCATAACTGTATGATGGTAAGTTTCATAGTCCTTATATTAACCGTAGTGATTCTCTTTTACAATATCTATGTCCTGCATTACCTCAGGAACAGGATGTTGATGCAGATGGACGAAATGGTATCCACGGACGTTTCCGTGAAAAAGAGAGAGCTTTTTAAAAGATATGTGAGCAGGGAATTTGCAGTCATATCATTGAATAAAGTTCATATACTGCTTCTCTTTGCAGATATAATTTTTTCTGTGTATATGATACGGAACAATGCAATCCCCCACACGGTATTTTTCTTTTTGTGCGAAATTATGACATTACAGATAATTTATCTGTTGAATACCTGCATTTTAACAAAACCACTTCAATATATGGGACATCTATATTACCGGATGTAAATTAAGGCAAGTATTGTCTAAAAAACAATTTACATTACGAAATAAAATAAAGTATAATAGTACATCATAGAATTATAGAAAGTGTTTTTAGATGATTAATTATTATACTTTTATTTTATTAGAAGAGGTAATACTTTGGTTAATTGCTCTTAATCAATATCACAATATTGTTCACTCAAATACAACTATACTTTTTGGTCACCAAAAAAAATCTATTACTGACACATATAGTGTTTTTTGTATTTGGATACCGATTCATATAGTTTTTTGCTTTTTTAGATTATTTTTTTTCTTGATTGAGAGAAAAAGTATCAATTTATTTACACTCCGAGTGATATGGTATGTTTTATTAATCTTATTTCTTTTGTTTATAATTCCGATATTGATTTATATGACAACAGAAATAAAACATATATCACCTTATGACTCAATTGGAGAAAAGCTACAAAATGATAAAAAGGCTAATATATTTTATATCAAAGAATTTCTTTTAGGAATTATCATTCTTATACATTGTATTGTTCAAGCGGTGTATGGTAATATGGTTATTGGATTATTCATTATTATCTATACTATTTTTTTGTTTTATTTTGGAATGGCAGATGTCCTACAAGATGACAATTATAATTCACCCGATTATGGATATTTATATAAAGACAAGAAAATGTATGAGAAATATTTTATTCCCCAATTAGTTCAATTTTGCATAAACAAAGAATATCGTTATCAACATGTTAAAATTGCTAATGAGAACATTGACAATATCAAAAATGGTATGTGGGTTTTAATCAAGATTATATCTAGAACAATATGTAAGAAATTAAAATAGTGCTGCTGTTGCGGCACTATTTTTGTGCTATTCTTCCGCTATCCTTTTGCTATACCTTTTCTATCCTCATGTTATCCGAAAACTATAATATCCTGCTATTACTCTAAATCCGCATAAAACAAGGGATTGCAGGGATTTAAGTTGACACCGGAACATGGCTATTTTACAATTATAAAATATGTATAAAATAGCTATAATATAACTATTTTATATTGAAAAAAAGTATAAATAATGGTAAAATATATTTAGAAATAAAGGAAATACAAAAACTACATTTTCAAAATATATATTTTGTGGAGGATTTCAATTATGAAAAAAAGAGTTTTAGCATTGATCTTAGCATCGGTGATCACCTTGACAAATGGTAACATCGCATTTGCAGCGGAAGCAGACAATGAAAATACAACAGATACAATGGTTATGGAAGAAGCTGTAGGAGAAAGCACACAGCCAAAACCGGAAGAGGTTACAGAATCTGAAGAACAGGAAAAGGTTACAGAATCTGAAGAACAGGAAGAGGTTGCGGAAGTTGATCCGGCAGAAAACGAAGAGGAAACTGCTACAAATACTGTTACAGCAGAAAAAATGAAAGAGAACATGGATACGACCACATCAGAAAGCACGGAAAACGTCACTGTGGAAACACCGGAAGATGTACCGGAGCAGGGCTATGCTACAAGTGGTACTTATGGCGAAAATATCACATGGACTTTCGATAATTCCAGAGGTATATTGACATTTTCTGGCAGTGGAGATATGGCAGATACACCGGCAGGAGAGTATACCCCATGGGAAAAAAACTTCCGTACAGAAGTAAAACATATCATTATCAATGAAGGGATTACAAACATTGGTATGAATGCCTTTTATGCAATTGACCAAGCTGTAGATATTTCCATTCCACAGAGTGTAACCGTAATTAAAAAGGGTGGTTTGCAGGGCTGTGAAAGTATCACAAGGCTAAATCTTCCAAACAGACTGAGGTCAGTCGGAGTTGATGCATTTTTATTCATGGATTCTTGCGAAGGATTCTATATTGATCATCCGCAAACAGCTTATCGTACCAAAGATGGTGTATTATTTAATGATACGACACTGCTTTGCTATCCACAGAGTAAAGCAGATGTATCTTATGTAATTCCATACGGAACACAGATTGTAGAAAGCTGGTCTTTTACAAATCCAAAATATCTGACATCTGTATATATTCCGGAAACAGTTGTTAAGACTGGTGGTGATTCTTTTGCAAATCAGCATAACAAGATGGTAAATCCATTAACCGTTGTTTTTAATACAACAGGGAAATGCCAAGTGGACGTAGGAACATTCAGTCATCTTCCAACGAGATCAAAGGCAATGGTAAAGACACAGGAATTATATAACCAGCTTGTTAATGAAACATTAAAAGATAACGGTACGGAAGGTTATGTAAATACAACCACTGCTGAATTTTATCAGCAGAACAACTATGACAATTACAATGCCATGAAGAATATGTATAACGGCGTACAAAGGAAGGTTAAATCGAATGAGATTACACTTTTCGGAGTACATCAGGATGCAGCAACCGACTGCGTGACATGGAAAAGCAGTGACCCATCTGTTGCAGCCGTTGTTATACCAGAGGCTTATATGGGAGATGATATCAAAGATCATATCCGCTACAATGAAGCAGAAACATCCTCTTCCGGTGGTTATGTCAAAGGCGGCACCAAACCGGGAACAGCCACCATTACCGTTACAAGGGAAGATAAAAAAGAATCTTTCAGTTTCACGGTTGTGAACGTGGTCCCGACTACAAGTATAGAGATTTATCATCAGGTAAAGGGAAAACAGCAGGTATTAGGAAACAGCCTGTGCATCCTTACGGGAAAAAGTGATACGGTCAGATTACAGACCGTACCGGAATTAACCACGGCATTGGCAGGAAAGGTTACATGGACTTCTTCAGACAGTTCCAAAGTCAGCGTAAAAGCAAGCGGAACATACAATGAAAACGCAACCCTCTCCCGGAAAGCAGCAGGAGATGTTACCGTAACAGCATCTTTGAAAGATGAGAAGGGGAAAGAGTTCAAAAAGACTTTTCAGGTTATCGGGGATAAAAGTAGCGAGGACTGGTACGTCCTTGTAAATGATGGTGAACGGGTATGGGTGACAGATTCTACACCGGTAGAACCTATTGTAGTTGTAAGAGACAGCAATGGTACGGTATTCAAAGAGGGAACTGACTACACCGTACAGTATCAGGATAATTACCTTCCGGATGGAGAGCAGGCACAGGGAAGATATGCATATGTGACACCAATCGGTGCATATGCAGGAAATCCGGTTCTAAAAGGAGATTTTTATATCTGCCGTAGCGAACAGCCGGATGATACGGATGATGACCAGAACACGGACGATGATCCGAAGTCCAATGATACAAAGGATACTTCCAATTCCAAAAAACCGCAGAATCCTACCACTGCCAATAAACTGAAAAAGCAGAAGATCACAAAGGTATCTTCCACATACAAAAAATCAGTCGGACAGAGTTTTACCTTAAAACCAAAAGCCAAGGGCAAGATCACCTATAAGACCGGTAACAAAAAAGTTGCAACGGTCAACAGCAAAGGAAAAGTAACCGTAAAGGGAACCGGAAAGGCAACCATCACGGTAACGGCAAAGGCAACATCCACCTACAGCAAGAGCGTGAAAAAGATCACGGTCTACGGTGTACCGAAAAAACCGGAAATGAAGAAACTGACCGCCGGAAAGAAGAAATTCACGGTACAGTGGAAAAAAGACAAAAAGGCTGACGGTTATCAGGTGCAGTATTCCACGGACAAAAAGTTCAAAAAGAACGTAAAGAGTGTGAATGTATCAAAGAAAAGCACAAAGGCAACCGTAAAGAAGCTGAAAAAGAGAAAGACCTACCGGGTAAGAGTACGTTCCTATAAAAAGATCAACGGAAAGAAATACTACAGCGGATGGGGCAAGGTAAAATCTGTAAAGGTGAAGTAGCAGAGTAATCTGCATGATAGCATGAAGATGTAAATGGGTTGCCGATAAACGGCAATAGAAGTATTTGATTTAACATCCTTTAAAAAAATGTACTGGAAATTTTCCGGTACATTTTTTTTATAAAAATTTCTACTTTCTTAGGCAACAGAAAAGGCGTGTTATCATAAAGTAGTGCAGAAAATACCGGGTATTGCATATGCAGCATCCGGCTTGATCAGAAAGGATTTACTTTATGAAGAAAAAACTAAAGAAATTTATTGTGTCATTCTCTTATGGAGAAAGAAGAAAAAAAGAATATGAAGAATATCAGAAGAAAAGAGATTCATTAAAAGCGATGCCAAAAGAAGAACTATTGTATGAGTATGCCAGGATAAATACTGAATATAGCTATCAAAAAAATGTTTTTATGGTGCTACTTACCACATCTTCCATGATTTTCCTAATTTTGGGACTTATATTCTGGGAGTTTATGAAAAACATCTGTACCTATGCAACTACGTTAGAAACTGGTGGTATGGAAATGGTAAAAATAGGAACTGCCATTGCATTAATGGTCGTGTTCTTTATTCTTTTTATTATTTTTCTATTGGTGCATCAGAAAATGAAAGAGCTGAAAAGAATCAGAAATGAATTATCAACAGTGATATTTGTGATAAAGGAGATGGAAGATGTTGAATAAAAGAAAAATATGTGAATTTTGCAAAAAATTATTAAATATGATATCAGACAGTATGTTGCATTTTTTTGCAGTATATGTATTGGCAACCGGCTTTAATACTCTGTATTGCATACAGTACGATATACGGGTAGATATGGAAATAGTGAAGTACTATCATGAATATACGTGGGTGATGGCTTTGTTTGTTTGGGAATTAGTATGTATAAGATTTATGTTTAATATGGAAACAGCCAAAGTTTTCACATCACTAGCATTATATTCTTTGCAGATATTTTTGTTGGTCGTGCAAAAAAGTCATACATTCTGGCGTAGTTTCTTTCTGCCAAATACCATTGTTATTTATGTGATTATTTTCCTGATCATAAGAGGTTTGACAAAATTGGATGATTCAGAATATGCAGAAAAATAAAATAACACTAGAGTACATGTATTTATGTATCTAAAGCAACTTCCACCTATAGCAAGTGTGTGAAAAAGATCACGGTCTACGGTGTACCGAAAAAACCGGAAATGAAGAAACTGACCGCCGGAAAGAAGAAATTCACGGTACAGTGGAAAAAAGACAAAAAGGCTGACGGTTATCAGGTGCAGTATTCCACGGACAAAAAGTTCAAAAAGAACGTAAAGAGTGTGAAGGTATCAAAGAAAAACACAAAGGCAACCGTAAAGAAGCTGAAAAATGGAAAGACCTACCGGGTAAGGATGCATTCCTATAAAAAGATCAACGGAAAGAAATACTACAGCGGATGGGGCAAAGTAAAATCCGTAAAGGTGAAATAGCAGCAGAGCAAGAAAGCCAAGAGAACGAAATCTCTTGGCTTTTTCTTTCAAAAAACGCAGATCAGCTTCCCGGTATCGGTTATCCTCCTGTACAGTGTGTGGATTTTTTCATTTTCTTAGGTTAATCAAAAATTGTGTTACTTTAAAATCGCACAAAAGCAAAGGAATTTTTATGCAAAATCAGGTTTTTAATTCAAAGAAAAAGAAAAGGAGCTTATAACATGATGAAACAGTTAGATGGAAGTAAAGCAGCTATGCTTACAGAGGTAGCAATACAAGATGATGAAACATTTAAGCCAGAGGGCGGCTTCGTTCCTGAAACGGAAGGACTGCAAGGACAAGAATTATATAATATTGATGAAGCGGTAGATATTTGTTTAAGAATGGCTACGAAAAATGATTTAGATGAAATTTTTAATCTTATTCAGGTTGTCGGCAAAGAAATGGATTGTAAAAATAATGAATTATTTGCATATAGCAAAAATTCTGATACATATTTACACATGTTAAAAACAGGAAGCTGTGCTGTAGCCATAAAAGACGATAAGATAATAGCCTCATTATTAACACGTCCAGAAGATAATAGAGATGGCGTATTTGATCTGTCAGGTATTTCAAAAACATTTATGCCTAATACTATTGAGTTCGTTACAAGTCAAGTACTAAAAGAATATAGGGGAAATAAATTGGAACAACGGTTAATTAATTTCGTATTGACCGAATTAAACAAGTCTAAACATTATAAATATGCAATCTGTACAGTTTGTCCAGATAATAAAGCATCTTTAAAGTCAGTAGAAAACAATAACTTTAAGATATGTAATAAAGCAAATCTTTACGGTGGGAAAACAAGATATGTATTAATAAAGGAATTGGATACAACAAACGAGCACAATGTGTAATGACTCTATGCAAAATCCGGTTTTATCAGAAAGAGAGGAGCTGCTATATGAAAGAAACCGTAAAAAGATTCATTATGTCTTTTTCTTATGAGGAAAAAAGGAAAAGACAGTACGAAGAATACCAAAAAAGAAAAGATACATTGAGATCTATGTCAAAAGAGGAGAGAGTGTTTCAGTATATCAAGTTAAACGCTGACTACGAATATCAGAAAAATATTTTTAACGTTTTATTGGCTGCATCCGTCCCGCTTTTTCTAAACTTGGGATTTATGTTCTGGAATTTCATGAAAAATGTCTGTATGTATGCATGCACTTTAGAAACAGGCGGTATGGAAGTAGTGAAGATCGAATTTGTCATTGCCGCAGTGATCGTGCTTTTTGTTCTTTTCCTTGTTTTTATGATTTTAGGTCAGAAAACGAAAACATTAAAAAACATCAGGAAAGACCAAGACATCATTTGTGCTGTTTCAAAAGAGATTGAGAAGGAAGAGCTTGCCAGGGGAAAAATATAAAAAAGTGTGTCATCTATGATTTTATTACAGGAGGAAAAATAATGTTTCAATTATATCCAAAAGTTATTTCTTATAATACCCGCAACAGTATTATCATAAGTTTGATAGCGATTGCATTAACCATAGTTATTATTTCTTATAATGTGTATATTTTACATTATCGCAAAAATAGGATGCTGACACAACTAGACAAATTAAAGCAAATGGAAGAATCTCATTCAGGCGTAGATGCTTCTATTGAAATCCCAAAACGTCAGATATTTAAAGAACAGGTAACCAGAGAATTTGCCATCGTATCACTGAATAAAGTTCATATATTGCTTTTTACTGTAGATACTATATTTTCGGTATACATCGTATGTAGCAATAAGATTCCTCACGCCATGTTTTTCTATCTATTGGAAATAATGGTATTGCAGATAATGTATTTATTAACTCACTGTTTTTTAACAAAACCGTTTCAATATATGGGAAACTTGTATTACAATCTGTATTAGGAATTGGGAAGGAAATTGAAGTCAGACATGAAAAAGCTGCAGATTTTGTAAATCCTACATTAACAAGGGTACTGCTCATAATGATGCACGGAATGATAGTTGCAACTGTCAGCTTATGCAGTCGGAAATGGCTATTGTTTTTTATGTAATGAAATATCTGAATCAGAAGAAAGCCTGACATGAGTAAATGGCTAACTCCGTATTTTCAGATATTTACATTGGTTTATCCGACTGCCACTAAGTAGTATCACAGGATCTCATCCCAAATCATAATGCAGTACCCTTGACTGGATTATATCATAAGTTTTTCTTGGTTTCTATAAATGAATGATGGGTAGCCATATCACTTCCGAAAAGATGGAAAGGATTCTGTTACGATTCCCATACATGGAAAAATTAAAAAGATATATCTTAAACAATTAAGAAAGATTGTAGAGGAGGAACAAGTATGTCATTAAAGGAGTATATGGAACTGCCGTACAGCATGAGTATCATTCCTGATACAGTAGAAGGTGGGTTCACTGTCATTTTTCCGGAACTTCCCGGATGCATGACATGTGGGGATACAATAGAAGAAGCTGTTGAAATGGCAATGGATGCAAAGAAATGCTGGTTGGAAGACGCAATAGAAATGGGGAAAAAAATACCTTTGCCGTAACAAGAAAGAGATTTAAAATAAAAAAGGGATTTATACGGATAAAGATCTAATCCGGTCTATTCCAAGTATTCCGAGATATCGGATGACTATATGAAAAAGTAGTTCAAGCCTTAAAAGAAAAGGCAGAACGTTTTGGCACTGTACAGCTACACCAGTTAAAAGGGCTGTTGGTCGGGTACCTGTCAGTCCTATTATATTTCAAGGATCATGGAATTTCCTAACAACTATAAAAGAATTCAGTTACTAGTGGATAAAATGTTTTTGTATTGAAAAAGTGTACGGTGAATGATAATATATAATTAAAAATGAACAAGAACTAAAAAATACATTTTTAAAATGCATAATTATTTGTGATTATAGGAAGAAAGAAATAGAGAATATAAGACAGCACACATCAGATTCGGAACAATAAAAAGACAATAGAATACAAAAGTATCCTATATACAAAGATCACGATAGAAGGAGGAACGGGTTGAAATCATATATTATATATACCGGATACCAACCCAAAATATAAAAATGATCATAGTACCGGAAAAAGAGGCGTTGATTCGTAAATTTGCAGGGAGAAAAATCAGATTTTATAGAAAAAAAGCAAAAATGACGCAGGATGAATTTGGCATACGTCTTGCAAAAGAGTTAGGAAAAAAGGCGGATATCCAGGCAACAACGATTTCAAATTGGGAATACGGAAGAGTTCCCATTCGTAATCTTGAAGCAATTGCAAAAGTATTAAATGTAACAGTGGATGATCTGATTCCGGGGGAAGAGGAGTTTGAAGAAGAATTGGGAACTAAAAAACTTACAGAACAGGAAGATGTCAGTCTGACATTGACTGATGAAAAATACAAGCTGCAATCAAATTTCCGTTTACCGGTTTCCATTGAAGAGTTAGAACGCTATGATGGAGAACCTGTGTGGGTTAGAAGCAGAAATTCAATGTATAGTGGGAAATGGGGAATTGTAGATGCACTTCGTCAAACAATTGTTTTTAAAAAAGGAGTTTATACGAAATTTTCGGACATTGATGGTATCATATACCGTTTTCCTCAGCCGTTTTCACTTCCGGTAGATGCAATAGGCAGACCTTTAGCATTATCAGAGGTAAGAAAAAGTATAGAACCAATCTGGGTTGAAATAATTAGTAGTGATATGACAGAGAAAATATTGATGAAAGGCTGGTACGAGTATTATCACAATTCTGATTGTGTATCGAATAATTCCGGTTCCATTCTTTCTCTATCGCTATATGGAAAAACATGGGTTGCATTCACAGACCCATGTAAAGCAGATGAAGATTAATCTGTTAAAAAAATCAAGAAAGGACTGCAATTACAAAGTCTGCAGTCCTTTTTACATTTATTATCACTATAGAAAAGAGAAGTTTTACTTACCTTCTATGTACCACATAATGGTTATCCTCCATCAGCTTCACGGCTTTTTCAAGAGCATCCTCTTCATAGAACTCAATCTGGAGTACACCGTCTTCATATTCACGGTTGTGTAAAATCCCAATATTTTTAATACTGATATTGTGACTTGCCATGATGGTGGCTAAAGTGGCAATGGCACCGGCTTCATCGACAAGGTCACAGTAGACACTGTAATTTTTCTGCAAAGAACCGCGGACAGGGGTTGTGATGGAATCACGGTAATCCTTGGCATTTCGGAAAAAAGAAATAATGTCATCAGACCTTGCGTCTGCGACCGATGAGCGGATATCCTGTAATGCATGGATATAACAATCCGTCAATTTCAGTATCTGCTCCTGATTGGACAAACAGATATTTTGCCACATCACAGGAGAAGAAGAGGCAATGCGTGTAATATCCTTAAAGCCTCCGGCGGCAATCGTACGCATCGTTTCCTGTTCATCATCTAAATCCGAAACTAAATTGACCAGACTAGAAGCAATAATATGCGGAAGATGACTGATCGCAGCCGTTGCAAAATCATGTTTTTCATAGTCCAGGATCATAGGCACCGAACCTAAGGATTTGACCAGAGCATGAAAATCTTCAAGCTGTGCAGGTGCTGTCTTAGCCGTCGGGGTGATGATATAGTAGGCATTTTCCAAAAGATATTCCGTAGCATTAAAAAAACCTGTTTTTTCGGAACCGCACATCGGATGACCGCCAATAAAATTCGCTTCTATATCCAGAGCAGTTACAGCTTTGTGGATATCGCTTTTGACACTGCCGACATCGGTAATGATGCAGGAGGGTTTGATGACAGATTTCAATTCCTTTAAATAAATAAGATTCTGCTGCACCGGAGTACAGAGAAAAATATAGTCACAGTCAGCAAAATCCGAGAGTGGTAGCAGCGTATCATTTTCGATGGTGCCAAAATCGTGTGCTTCCTGAATGGTGTCAGCATGTCTGGCAGTAGCGATCAGAGTCGTGTCTGGATATTTTTTCTTTATGGTCTTAGCAATAGAGCCGCCGATCAGTCCAAGACCGATAAAACCAACTTTTTCAAAAGACATTACAGTGTCCTCCCGGATAATTCAATGTAAGGCTTGATATTGTTCATCACCGAATCGAATTGTTCAAAGTTCAAAGACTGCGGGCCGTCGGAAAGGGCATGGGCAGGATCATTGTGAACCTCGATCATCAGACCGTCTGCACCGCAGGCGATGGCAGCCTTGGCAAGTGGCTCCACATAAGCACGGACACCGGTGGCATGGCTAGGGTCAACAATGACCGGAAGGTGTGTTTTTTCTTTTAAAACGCAGACAGCACTTAAGTCTAAAGTGTTGCGTGTAGCGGTTTCAAAAGTACGGATTCCGCGCTCACAAAGGGCAACTTTGGAATTTCCGGCAGCCATGATATATTCAGCAGCATTGAGCCATTCATCGATCGTAGCAGAAAGACCACGCTTTAACAGTACCGGCATACCGGTGCGTCCAACCTCTTTTAAAAGTTCAAAATTCTGCATATTTCTGGCACCGACCTGCAGCATGGAAACATACTGTTCCGCAGATTCTACGGCGTGGGCACTGGTTACCTCACAAATAGTTGCCAGTCCGGTTTCTTTTGCGGCAGTCTGCATATATTTTAAACCTTCTACTTCCAGTCCCTGGAAAGAGTAAGGGGAAGTACGCGGCTTATAAGCACCGCCACGGAGGATCGTTGCGCCGGATTTTTTAACGGCATGGGCAATCTTTAAAAGCTGTTCCTCTGTCTCTACGGCACATGGTCCGGACATGATCGTAATGTTATTTGGACCGATCTTAGTGCTGCCAACGGAGAATTCCATCGGCTCCGGGTGGAACTTCTTATTAGACAGCTTATAGCTTTCTGTGATCGGGACAATTTTTTCCACGGAAGGGAGAGCACAGATAGCATTGGTGTCTAACTTGGATTTGTCGCCGACAACACCGATGATCAGCACTTCCTCGCCCTGGGAAAGATGCGTATGTAAGCCTTTTTCCTCAATTTTTGTAATAATCTTTTTGACAGCGGATTCTTCTGCGTTTGGTTTCATAACAATAATCATAATTGTACCTCTTCTTCTATAAAATAAATCATAAACTAAACATATCATACTATGAAATTTTTAAAAATGCAACACTTCAACGCGTTTAAGTGCTAAAATATTTTTGAAAAATGATTGTTAAAATAATAACATAGAAAAATAAATTGTGAAAAATAAATAAAAGACTTGAGAATAATCAGAAAATTTTGTAAAATATAGATATCGGTAATGAGAAGTTGCCAAGATTAGTTTAAGGGAGGATTTTTATATGAATGTTTACACAACTGACAAAATTCGGAACGTAGTTCTTCTGGGGCATGGTGGAGCCGGAAAAACATCCCTGGTAGAAGCAATGGCATATTTATCCGGCATTACAAATCGTATGGGAAAAATCAGTGATGGAAATACTATCAGTGATTATGATAAAGAAGAGACAAAGCGTCTGTTTTCCATTAATACATCTGTAGTTCCAATTATCTGGGACGATGTAAAGATCAACATATTAGATACTCCTGGTTATTTCGATTTTGTAGGCGAGGTAGAAGAAGCAGTGAGTGCCGCTGATGCAGCGATCATCGTAGTATCAGGAAAGAACGGAATTGAAGTAGGAACGAAAAAAGCATGGGAAATCTGTGAAAAATATAAATTGCCGCGTATGGTATTCGTAACCGATATGGACATAGACAACGCAAGCTACCGTCAGGTTGTAACAGATCTGCAGGAACTTTACGGAAAGAAGATCGCGCCATTCCATCTTCCAATCCGTGAAAATGAAGAGTTTGTGGGTTATGTCAATGTTTTACAGCAGAGAGCAAAACGCTGGACGGCAGACGGAAATGTAGAAAAAACAGAAGTACCGGAATATTCAAAAGAGAATTTAGGTATCTGCAGGGAAGCCTTGATGGAAGCTGTTGCAGAGACCAGTGAGGAGTTCATGGACCGTTACTTTAACGGAGAGGAATTTTCCGAAGATGAGATCCGACAGGCACTCCGTGTCAACGTAGCAGAGGGAAGTATTGTACCGGTGCTGATGGGTTCTAATATTTTAGCACGCGGAATGTATACATTAATGGTCGATATCGTAAAATATCTGCCAAGCCCTGAAAAACGTGAATGTACCGGAATCAATGCAAAGACAAACGAAGTATATCCGGCAAATTACGATTTTGCAAAACCAAAATCAGCATATGTGTTTAAGACTATTGTGGATCCGTTTATCGGAAAATATTCATTAATTAAAGTAAATTCAGGTGTATTGAAAGCAGACGATGTGCTTTATAATCAGCACAAAGACGTCGAGGAAAAGATCGGAAAACTTTATGTACTCCGCGGAAATAAGCCGGAAGAAGTAACAGAGCTGCATGCGGGAGATATCGGAGCATTGGCAAAACTTTCCAAAGTCACAACAACCGATACCTTATCGACAAAAGCAAATCCGATTCTGTATATTCGGACGCAAATCTCCACACCATATACATGCATGAGATATAAAGCAAAGAATAAAGGAGATGAAGATAAGATTTCCCAGACTTTGCAAAAACTGATGCAGGAAGATTTAACATTGAAGAATGTCAATGACAGCGAGAACGGACAGACGCTTTTATATGGTATGGGTGACTTGCATTTAGAGGTAACGGCAAGCAAACTCTTAGAGAAATACAAAGTGGAGATTGAACTCACAAAGCCGAAAGTTGCGTTCCGTGAGACCATTCGTAAAAAAGCAGATGTAGAATACAAGTACAAAAAACAGTCCGGAGGACATGGACAGTATGGTCATGTTAAGATGACATTTGAGCCATCCGGAGATTTAGAGACACCATATGTATTCGAACAGACCGTTGTCGGTGGAGCTGTTCCAAAGAACTATTATCCGGCAGTAGAAAAAGGTCTGGCAGAAGCAGTGTTAAAAGGACCTATGGCAGCATATCCGGTAGTCGGAGTGAAAGCAGTGCTTTATGATGGATCCTATCATCCGGTAGACTCTTCCGAGATGGCATTTAAAACAGCAGCGATCCAGGCATTTAAGAAAGGCTTCATGGAGGCATCTCCGGTACTCTTAGAGCCAATTTCTTCTCTGAAAGTCATTGTTCCGGATAAATATACCGGAGATGTTATGGGAGATTTGAACAAACGCCGGGGCAGAGTTCTTGGAATGAATCCGATCGATGGCGGAAAACAGGAGATTCTTGCAGACGTTCCGACGATGGAACTCTATGGATATACCACAAGTTTGAGAGCGATCACCGGAGGAAGCGGAGACTACTCTTATGAGTTTGCAAGATATGAGCAGGCACCTTCTGATATCCAGGAAAAAGAGATTGAAGCAAGAGCAAATAAAGTAGAAAAAGCAGATTAAAAATAAAGACGGGTTGGAGATAACAGGTGAAGATCAGAAAGCAGAAAGCAGTTGCATGGATTCTGGTTCTGGTTTTCCTGTTAGAAGACCCTGCAGTTGTAAGGGCATATGGATTTCAGGATGGGAAACCACAGGAATTATCCGAAGATAAGAAAAAGTATCCGACAGATATCACAAAAACAGATCATCTGTTTGAGTACCGGATCACCTATGAGTTGAACGGAGGACAGAATTCAGGGAAAAATGCCGAGTCCTATCGCATGGAGGATTTACCGCTTACTTTAGAATCGCCAAGGCGGGTAGGATACAACTTTGCAGGATGGTATGCAGACAATTATTTTGAAAAAAAAGTAACAACCATTGAACAGGGCATGGTTGGGAATATGGTGCTATATGCAAAATGGACCAGAAAGATCAACGATGTCGAGAATATCAGCAGGTATTCTTATCATACGGATGCGAAACTTGGCAAAGACACCAAGACACTAAAAGACTGCAATTATAAAGTGTTAGACTATGTCAGCATTCCGGGAATGCCCTCGACAAGACAGGAGGACATCAAAACCCGGCGCATTTTAGATGAGAATCAATGTCCGCAGGGACTATGTTTGACAAAAGATTTTATTTTAGTGACGGCATACAGTTGTGATTGGGATGTGTTAGGGTCACTTTATCTGTTTGACAGAAAGAGTGGAGAGTATCTTGCAACACTCGGAATGAAGAGAAACAGCCACTTAGGCGGTGTTGCCTGTGATGGGAAAAATGTATGGATCTGTCATTCCGACAACAGCACCTTAGAGAGAATCCCATATCAGATGCTTGTGGAACTCGCAAAGGAAAAACCAAAAGAATTTATTGACTGTTCAAAATCCATAGAGGCTTTTCGGGTGAAAAACCGTCCTTCCTGCATCACTTATCATGATGGGAAATTGTGGGTGGCAACGGAAAATGATTTTTTAAAATCCAAAATGATCGCCTATCGGTTTCAGGAAAATGAATTAAAAGAAATGGATTCCTATATGATACCGCCAAAGGTACAGGGAATTGCATTTGCAGACGATAGAAGGGTGTTTTTAAGCACTTCGTTAGGAAGGACAAAATCCTCCTTTTTAAGAATATATCACTCGTTAGAAGCCTTGAATGAAAAGCCGACAAAACCGATGCAGAAGGTGGAAATGCCGCCCTGCTCGGAGGAACTTGAGATTTTTGGACAGAATCTCTATATTCTCTTTGAATCCGCGGGACAGAAGTATTATGAAGGAACGGATGGAAAAGGCAATAGTTTGTCGCCATTAGAAAAGATTATATGTATCAGATTACAATCAGTGTAAAAGAGTAAAAACGCAGGGCAGATTTCCTATTAAGATTGGGAATCTGCCCTGTTGTGTTATGGAGCTGTGTGGTGGTCTGAAATTTGCATTTCGGTTTCATGGAAGGACATGTTTTGTGTCCTTGTTTCGTGGGAATACTTGACAAATACTAGGTCTGTGCTAAAATTTTATCTATATGAGCAAAAATAAGAGAAAGTAGAGATTCGTAAGTCATACGAGTTTAGGAGGAACAGGAAAATGTCAGTCAAAGGAACACCATATAATCACAGAGCCATTGAGCAGAAGTGGCAGAAAATCTGGGATGATGAGAAAGCATTTGCAGCAACCGATGATTATTCCAAACCAAAATATTATGCACTGGTAGAGTTCCCATATCCATCAGGACAGGGACTTCATGTAGGTCATCCAAGACCATATACCGCATTAGATATTGTAGCAAGAAAGAGAAGAATGCAGGGTTACAATGTCTTATATCCGATGGGCTGGGATGCATTCGGACTGCCGACAGAGAACTATGCGATTAAAAATAAGATCCATCCAAGGATCGTAACAGAGAATAACGTGAAGCATTTTAAACAGCAGCTTCATTCTTTAGGTTATTCTTTTGACTGGGATCGTGAGATCAATACAACAGACCCGCAGTATTATAAGTGGACACAGTGGATCTTCTTAAAATTATTTAAAGAAGGTTTGGCTTATAAGAGTGAGATGCCGATCAACTGGTGTACATCCTGTAAAGTCGGTCTGGCAAATGAAGAAGTAGTCAACGGAGTCTGCGAGCGTTGTGGAAGTCCGGTAGTACGGAAAGTAAAGAGCCAGTGGATGTTAAAGATCACGGATTACGCTGAAAAACTCTTAGAGGGATTAGAGGACGTAGATTATATTGAGCGTGTCAAAGTTTCACAGAAGAACTGGATCGGAAAAAGCCAGGGTGCAGAGGTAGAATTCCAGGTTGCCGGCAAGGAGGAAAAACTGACCGTGTATACAACCAGACCGGATACTTTGTTCGGAGCAACCTATATGGTAGTATCACCGGAGCATCCGATGTTAGATAAATATAAAGAAGATATTAAGAACTGGGATGCAATTCAGGATTATCGTGAGCAGGCTGCAAAAAAATCTGATTTTGAGCGTTCAGAACTTGCAAAAGAAAAGACAGGTGTGGCAATTGACGGTTTGAGTGCCATTAACCCGGTCAATGAGAAAGAAATCCCGATCTGGGTATCAGACTATGTACTGATGTCTTACGGAACAGGTGCGATCATGGCGGTTCCGGCACACGATACCAGAGACTGGGAATTTGCAAAAAAATTCGATCTGCCGATCATCGAAGTAGTGGCAGGCGGTGAGAATGTACAGGAAGAGGCATACACCGATGTGGCTTCCGGAAAACTGATCAACTCCGGATTTTTAGATGGACTTGAAGTAGCAGAAGCAAAGAAAAAAATGATCGCCTTTTTAGAGGAAAAAGGAATTGGAAAGAGCAAGACCAACTTCAAACTGCGTGACTGGGTATTTTCACGTCAGCGTTACTGGGGCGAACCGATCCCAATCGTAAAATGCGAAAAATGTGGTTATGTTCCGCTTCCGGAGAGCGAGCTTCCGTTAGAGCTTCCGGATGTAGACAGCTATATGCCGACAGACAATGGAGAATCTCCATTAGCAGCAATGACAGACTGGGTCAATACCACCTGCCCTTGCTGTGGCGGACCGGCACAGCGTGAGACAGATACCATGCCACAGTGGGCAGGTTCTTCCTGGTATTTCTTACGTTATACAGATCCGAAGAATACAGAGGCATTAGCAAGCAAAGAAGCACTGAAATACTGGCTGCCGGTAGACTGGTATAATGGCGGAATGGAGCATACAACACTGCATCTTCTCTATTCCAGATTCTGGCACAGATTTTTATATGATCAGGGTGTTGTTCCAACAAAGGAGCCATACCAGAAACGTACTTCCCACGGAATGATCTTAGGAGAAAATGGCGAGAAGATGTCTAAATCCCGTGGAAATGTAGTAAATCCGGATGACATTGTCATGGACTACGGCGCAGATACACTTCGTACTTATGAAATGTTCATTGGAGCATTTGATCTGAGCGCTTCCTGGTCTGAAAATGGAGTAAAAGGATGCCGCCGTTTCTTAGACCGTGTATGGAAACTGCAGGAGATTTTAGTAGACGGAAATGAGTACCGCAGTGCATTTGAAACAAAGATGCACCAGACCATCCAGAAAGTAAGCAGTGATTTTGAAAATTTGAAATATAACACGGCGATTGCTGCAATGATGAGTCTGTTAAATGATTTCTATAAAGAGGGATCTATCAACCGTGCAGAATTCAAAACATTTTTAATTCTGTTAAATCCGGTAGCACCTCATATCACGGAAGAAATCTGGGAGAACTGCGGTTACGAAGGAAGAGTCTATGCACAGACCTGGCCGGAATTTGATGAGGCAAAGACCGTAGAAGATACGATCGAGCTTCCGGTTCAGATCAACGGCAAGACAAGAGCAGTTGTAACACTTCCGGCAGATGTAGATAAAGATACTGCAATTGCAGCAGGAAAAGAACTGATCGCAGATAAGCTGACAGGAACGATCGTAAAAGAGATTTACGTTCCGGGAAGAATTATCAATATTGTGCAGAAATAGTTGAAATAAAATATAAGAACATTGCACAGATGAATGTGCATTTGAAAAGACAGAATGGCGTAGTTTAGTGTAGCACTGACTACGCCATTTTACATAGAAATTGTGTAAAGTTAACGTCTTTTCATATTTTTCATCAGTGAGAGGATCATATCCGTCTTTTTTCGTTCCTCCTCTGACATGTTCTGTTTCAGGATATTGATCATCATATCCCGTTCGTTTTCGGAAAATTCAATCCCTTCCTTTTTTGCGGTAGAAGCAGCCTGCGAAAGCTCGGATGCCATTTCTTTTGCGTTGCCGGAATGGTTCTGATTGGCAAACTGCATTAAAAAATTGAGCTTTTCAGGGGAAATATTTCCCATATTTCCCTGTTTTAATAAATCTGAAATGTCCATTAGATACCTCCTGATCAGCGGAATAATAAGTCGTATGCGGAAAAGAGCTGGAACATATTGATAAAGGAATCAAGATTTTCCGCCTCTTTTTCGTTGCAGTATGGGCGGATGTCATTCAGCATATTGACCACATTTTCTTCCGGATTTTCCATAGAACATATATTCAGACTGCTGGAGTCGTTTTCAAAAAAGTGTATTGTCTTCTGCAACTCTAAGATTTTGGCAAAAATTGCGAGATTCTTCTGCTGGGGTTCCTGCAGATAGGGAATTGAGGTTTTCAGAATCTGGAGTTCTTTGCTTTGCAGCTGTTCATCGAAAAGTGTTGGTTTCAGTTCGTCGTCCATAAAATCCTGTAGTTACCCTTTTTCTTTCAATATATGCATCAGAAAAAAAGCTATGCAATATTTTGAAGCCTGCATATAGTAACAGTAGGAGCTTTATGCCAAAATCAAGAATAGGAGCAGAAAAATGGGAAAACTGATCATTGACGGAAATAAAGTATATGAGATAGATGAGGAATGTCTTGAGAAAAAACGCCACAAAGAGCAGGAAGAACGAAAAAGAGAATGGGAACAGAAATGGGAGCGAAACCGTAAAGAAAAAAACAGTCGTGAGAAGAACCGTAAAGGTACGAGAGGAATATCGCGAAACAATTTCCTATAAAGCAAGAAAAACGGGTACTGCATCAGCAGTACCCGTTTCAGACTGTAGACAAAACAGAAAGGCTAGAAGCATCCGCCACCGCATCCGTTGCCACCGCAGCAGAAGAGTAATAAGATTAACCATAAACAGCTGTTGTTGCCGTTATCGCATCCGCCACCGATACCATTGTTGCCGCATCCGCAACAGCATAACAGGATGATCAACCAGATAATAGAGTTGCATCCTCCTTCGTTTTCGCATCCGCATCCACAGTTTGTTGCTGCTAAATCACTCATTTGAAATCCTCCAAATTTTTACTTACACTTCATCATATGTGGGGAACAAAAAAGTGTTACAGGGCAGCCATAAAAAATAATAAAATGTTGACAATACTTGCATAATTGTATACAATTATGCAAGAAGATAAATTGTATACTAAATAAGATCAGGAGGATGAAGATGAAAGCCATCGGAGATATGAGGGAAGTTGTCAAGAATGAAAAGACAAATCTATTACAGTTAGAGGAACATTTTTACCAGTTAAATGATGTGGCAGAGCCAAACGTATTCAGAAATCTGTTTCCATACGATGAAGTGCCTAAGATCGCATTTAATGACCGTATCGTGCCTCATAATATGCCGGAAGAAATCTGGATCACGGATACCACATTCCGGGATGGACAGCAGTCAAGAGCTCCTTATACGGCAGAGCAGATCGTAAAGATTTATGATTATCTGCACAGATTAGGCGGACCAAACGGAAAGATCCGTCAGAGCGAATTCTTTTTATATAGTAAAAAAGACAGAGATGCCGTTTATAAATGTTTAGAGCGTGGATACCGGTTCCCGGAAGTTACGAGCTGGATCCGTGCCAATAAGAAAGATTTTCAGCTTGTAAAGGATATCGGATTGAGAGAGACAGGAATCTTAGTCAGCTGTTCCGATTATCATATTTTTTATAAAATGCGAATGACAAGAAGAGAGGCAATGAATCAGTATTTAAGTGTCATCCGGGAATGTTTAGAGACCGGTATTTCACCGAGATGTCATTTAGAGGATATCACACGTTCCGATATCTATGGATTTGTCATTCCGTTCTGTTTAGAACTGATGAAGCTGATGGAGGAATATCAGATCCCGATCCGTATCCGTGCCTGTGATACGATGGGTTATGGCGTGAACTTTGCCGGAGCCGTAATACCAAGAAGCGTACAGGGAATCATTTATGGTCTGACCACTCATGCAGGTGTGCCAAGTGAATTAATTGAATGGCATGGACACAATGATTTTTATAAAGCAGTCACCAATTCAACAACCGCATGGCTCTATGGAGCGAGCGGTGTCAACTGTTCTTTATTCGGTATCGGAGAAAGAACCGGAAATACGCCGTTAGAGGCAATGGTATTTGAATATGCACAGCTTCGGGGAAGTTTAGACGGTATGGATACAACCGTGATCACGGAACTTGCAGAGTATTTTGAAAAAGAATTAGGATATGTGATGCCGGATCGTACACCATTCTGCGGAAAGAATTTTAATGTCACAAGAGCGGGAATCCATGCAGATGGCTTATTGAAAAATGAGGAGATTTATAATATATTTGATACGGAGAAATTTTTAAACCGGCCGGTACTGGTATCTGTATCAAACACTTCGGGGTTAGCCGGCATTGCACACTGGATGAATACTTACTATCATTTAGAGGGAGAACGTGCAGTAGATAAGAATTCAGAGTTAGTTCATCTTGTAAAAGAGAAGGTGGATCAACAGTATGATGATGGCAGAGTGACCGTTATGACGGATGCAGAATTGACAGAAATGATAAATGACTGTTGTCAAAAGCTGCAGATTGAATTATAACTATAGGAGGGTTTATAATGAGTGAGGATGGTCATTCCCTGAGTGCGCGTGTGTTTCATACCCTTCGGGAGGAAATTTTATCCGGAAAATATCAAAAAGATGAGGAACTCAAAGAAAAGACGATCGGAGAGGAACTCGGAGTCAGCCGGACACCGGTGCGGGAAGCCTTAAGGCAGTTAGAATTAGAAGGTTTAGTCACGATAATTCCAAACCGGGGAGCTTTTGTGGAGGGAATATCCAAAGATGATATCCAGGACATCTATGAGATCCGTTCCCTTTTAGAAGGACTTTGTGCGAAAAAGGCGGTCACCGGGATCACGGAGAAAGAATTAGAAGAATTAGAGGAGAATCTTTATCTTACGGAGTTTCATATCCAAAAAGAACATTATGAACAGATATTAGAATTAGACAATCGTTTTCATGAGATTTTGTATGAAGCATCTAAGAGTAAGATGTTAAAACATGTGCTCAGCGACTTCCACCACTATGTGGAACGGGTACGGAAAGTTTCACTTTCCGGTACAAAACGTGCAAAGGAGTCGAACGAGGAACATAAAAGGATTGTCGAGGCTTTAAAGGCTCATGATGCGGAAAAAGCCCAGCAGCTTGCAAACCAGCATATTATGAACACCATCCACAGCTATGACCGCTACGGATGGGATAAGCTATTAAATATGAACAGTATGGAGGAAGAAATTCATGGAAAAAATTAAGATGGCAACACCGTTAGTTGAGATGGACGGAGATGAAATGACAAGAATCCTGTGGCAGATGATCAAGGATGAACTGTTAAATCCATTCATCGAACTCAATACCGAATATTATGACCTTGGTTTAGAGCATCGTAATGCAACCGACGATCAGGTAACGGTAGATTCCGCAGAAGCGACAAAAAAATATGGAGTTGCCGTAAAATGTGCGACGATCACACCGAATGCAGCCCGTATGGATGAGTATGACTTAAAAGAGATGTGGAAAAGTCCAAACGGAACGATCCGTGCGATCTTAGACGGAACCGTATTCCGTACTCCGATCGTAGTAAAGGGAATCGAGCCATGTGTACGCAACTGGAAAAAACCGATCACGATCGCAAGACATGCTTATGGTGATGTATACAAAGGTGTGGAGATGAAGATCCCGGCAGCAGGAAAATGCGAACTTGTATACACAGCAGAGGATGGTACCGAGATGAGAGAAACCATCCATAACTTTACCGGCGCGGGAATCGTACAGGGACAGCACAACGTAAATGCTTCTATTGAGAGCTTTGCAAGAAGCTGCTTTAACTATGCACTGGATCAGAAACAGGATTTATGGTTTGCAACCAAAGATACCATTTCTAAAAAATATGACCATACATTTAAAGATATTTTCCAGGAAATTTTTGATGCAGAATACAAGGAAAAATTCGATGCTGCAGGAATTGAATATTTTTACACATTGATCGACGATGCCGTGGCAAGAGTCATGAAATCAGAGGGCGGTTATATCTGGGCATGCAAGAACTATGACGGAGATGTTATGAGTGACATGGTATCTTCAGCATTCGGTTCTCTTGCAATGATGACTTCCGTATTGGTATCTCCGGACGGGTATTACGAGTATGAGGCAGCACACGGTACCGTACAGCGTCATTATTACAAACATTTAAAAGGCGAAGAGACATCCACGAACTCCGTAGCTACGATCTTTGCATGGACGGGAGCACTCAGAAAACGCGGAGAACTCGACAACAATCAGGCATTATCTGACTTTGCGGATAAGTTAGAGAAAGCATGTATCGCAACGATCGAGTCAGGAAAAATGACAAAAGATTTAGCATTGATCACATCTTTAGAAAATGTAACCGTATTAAACAGCGAAAACTTTATCAAAGAGATCCGCAAGACATTAGAAGAGATGTTATAAGTGTAGAGAACATAGAAATGATACTTCGAAAAGAGGTGCCCACAGAGGCACCCTTTTTCGGGTAATGAGGTGAAATATGATACTATCCGTTCAGAATGTCAGCAAATCATTTGGAACAGACGAAATTCTAAAAAATGTGTCTTTTCATATTGAAGATCATGAAAAGGCAGCCGTGGTCGGCATCAACGGTGCCGGAAAGTCCACACTTTTAAAAATCATAGTAGGAGAACTGACTCCTGACACCGGAGAGGTCATCACTGCAAAAGGTAAATCCTTAGGCTATTTAGCACAGCATCAGGATTTAGAGGGTGACAGGACCATTGAAGAAGAATTGCTTTCCGTAAAGAGTGATGTGATCGCAATGGAGCAAAAGATCCGTGCGATGGAAGAACAGATGCATCATGTAGAAGGGGCAGAATTAGAAAAACTTTTAGAGGACTATAACCGTATGCATCATCAGTTTGAATTAGAGGGCGGTTACAGTTACCGGAGTGAGGTTTACGGTGTCTTAAACGGACTCGGTTTTTCACAGGAAGATTATCAGAAGAAGATCAGCCAGCTCTCAGGAGGACAAAAGACCAGAGTGGCACTTGGAAGATTGCTTGTGACAAAGCCGGACATCATTCTGTTAGATGAGCCGACGAACCATCTGGATATGAACTCCATTACATGGTTAGAAACCTTTTTGATGAACTACAAGGGTGCGGTAGTCATCGTGTCCCATGACCGTTATTTTTTAGACCGTGTCGTGACAAAAGTCATTGAAGTGTCGCTGCATCAGGCGCAGGTCTATGAAGGTAATTATTCCGAATATGCCGTAAAAAAAGAAAAAGTCCGCGAGGCACAGCTAAAAGCCTATTACAATCAGCAGCGGGAGATCAAACATCAGGAAGAAGTCATTACCAAGCTGAAATCCTTTAACCGTGAAAAATCCATAAAGCGGGCAGAGAGCCGTGAAAAGCTGTTAGATAAGATCGATCGTTTAGAAAAACCGGTGGAAGAACATACTGATATCAAGATCATATTAGAGCCGAATATATTAAGCGGTAATGATGTCTTAAGTGTCGAGGGTTTAGCAAAATCTTTTGGCAGCCAGAAACTGTTTGAAAATCTGGATTTTGAGATCAAGCGTGGAGAGCATGTTGCCCTGATCGGAAACAACGGAACCGGAAAAACAACGATCTTAAAGATCTTAAACGGAATGGTCAAAGAGGATGCGGGAGTCATCCGGCTTGGAAGCAATGTCTATATCGGATACTATGATCAGGAGCATCAGGTACTCCATATGGAAAAAACACTGTTTGAAGAGATCAGCGATGCATATCCGGAACTGAACAATACACAGGTGCGAAATACTTTAGCGGCATTTTTGTTTACCAATGATGATGTCTTTAAAAGGATCGGTGATCTGAGTGGTGGAGAGCGTGGACGTGTGTCTTTGGCAAAGCTGATGCTTGGCAAGGCGAATTTTTTAATTCTCGATGAGCCGACGAATCATTTGGATATTTTTTCAAAAGAAATATTGGAATCGGCATTGAACCACTATACGGGAACGGTCTTTTTCGTCTCCCATGACCGTTATTTTATCAATAAGACGGCACACCGGATACTGGATCTGTCTAACGGAGTGCTGACAAATTATCTGGGAAATTATGACTATTATATAGAAAAACGTACAGAGCAGGAAACGGTAACGCCGGCAGATACAGAAACCGTTTCAAAAGAAAAAGCAGAGACAGAAAATAAACAGGACTGGCAGAAACAAAAGCAGGAGCAGGCACGCCGCAGAAAAATTGCCAATGAACTGCAAAAAGTAGAAGCCGAGATTGAAATGTGCGAGCAGAAAATCGCCGAGATCGATGAGCAGTGTCAGGACCCTGCGATTGCAGTAAATTCCGCAAAACTAAATGAACTTGGAAGCGAACGAGCCGTTTTTTCTGAAAAACTCGAAGCTCTGTATGAGCAGTGGGAAGTGCTGTCAGAAGATAGTTAAATTTTTGACACATTGACAGTAAAACTACAAATGCTTATAATATATGTAGTTGGCTTAGGAGGAATTAAAGTGGAAAAAGAGATTTCACAGGCAGTAATTCGCAGAATGCCCAGATATTATAGATATTTAGGGGAACTTTTAGACGAAGGCGTAGAGCGTATTTCGTCGAATGAACTTAGCAGCAGAATGAATGTCACTGCGTCACAGATACGCCAGGATCTGAATAACTTTGGTGGATTCGGACAGCAAGGATATGGATATAATGTAAAATTTTTGCACGATGAGATCGGTAAGATATTAGGCTTAAATCAAAGACACAATATTATTGTAGTCGGAGCCGGTAATCTGGGGCAGGCACTTGCGAATTATGTAAAATTTGAGAAACTGGGCTTTGTGATCATTGCCCTGTTTGATGTAAATCCTGCACTGAAAGGAAAGACAGTGCGTGGAATAGAAATTCATATGATTGATGAAATGGAAGACTTCTTAAAGACACACGATGTGGATATTGCGGCATTGACCATGCCAAAACAAAAGGCAGACGCAGTTGCAAAGAAACTGGTGAATTCCGGCGTACATGCGATCTGGAATTTTGCACATGTGGATTTAGAACTGACAGATAAGGACGTGGTAGTAGAGAACGTTCATCTGTCCGACAGTCTGATGCAGTTGTCCTATAACATTGTAAAAAATCAGTCAGCAAAAGAAAAATAGAGTAGGGACGGGGATTTTACATGAAAGAGAAAGAATATTTCAAAGGAGCCTTGATCAATAAGAAAGTACCGATTCTGGTCTTAGACCAGAAGTGGCACCGGCTGTTTGCGATTCATGGAAAATCAGACGAGATTCAGAGTACGGAAGAAGAATTGAATCATCTCATAGCCAGACAGGGGCAGGCAAATCAGGATATCAAAGACTTAAAAAAAGTCAAAGCCAGTCTGATGGAGAGCATTGTTGCACATATGGATGAGAGTGATGAGCAGAGTAACCGACCGTCAAATGATAAGATCATGGATGAGAACACCCGCCTGATCAACGAAGTAAATGAAAAGATAGAAGCATGTGAGGATGAACTGTTAGAACTGCCAAAACAGATCAAAGACGCAAATGAAAGACTCATGTTAGCAAGCATGGAGTTCTGTTATGAGAAACTTCGCACAAATGATGAAGAGATTCAGGAAATCGATGCCTGGATCAAACAGGTGCGGATCGATCTGAAAAAGAATATCATCAAAAAGCAGAACCGTGAGATCAACAGTAAGGAAATCTATTCCTATATGCATGATATCTTTGGTGCGGAGATCATAGATGTCTTTGACCTGAAAGAGGAAGAAGAACAGGAACAGAAAAAAGAAGAAGAATAAAAAAGCGGGCGCTTTACCGGTTCGGTAGAGCGTTGTTTTTGCATTAGGAATCCTACAAAAAGAGAGAAGTGATAAAATGCAGTATTTGCTGAATGCAAGAGAGATGAAGCAAATTGATAAGAATACGATAGAAGTCTTTGGAGTGCCATCCCTTGTTCTGATGGAACGGGCGGCACTGCGTGTTGTGGAAATGATAAAAAAGGAAGCAGCAGATGCGAAGAAAACCCTTGTGGTCTGCGGTACCGGAAATAACGGCGGAGACGGTATGGCAGTGGCACGGATGCTTTATCTGGAAGGCAATGACGTAGAGGTATGGCTGATCGGAAATCCCGAAAAGTGTTCCGAAGAGACGAAGAAGCAGTATGATATCTTAAAAGCATATGGCATTCCGGTCGTGGAACAAAAAGAGGGATTTTGTGAGCAGTTTTATGCGCAGAAGCCGGATGTAGAAGAGGAACAGGCACAAATACAAACACAGATACAAAGGCAGACACAGATACAGGCACAAACACAAACACAGACTGCGTATACTCTGATCATAGATGCCCTGTTTGGGATTGGACTGTCAAGGAACGTCGAGGGAATCCATCGGGAAGCGATCGAAGAAATGAACCGGTTAGAAGGAACTAAAATAGCGGTTGACATTCCATCCGGGATACATGCGGACAGTGGGGCAGTCATGGGAAGCTGCTTTTATGCGGACCATACCGTGACCTTTGCATACAATAAAACAGGATTGTGCCTGTATCCGGGAGCAGACGCGGCGGGGCAGATCCATATTGCAGATATCGGGATCACAAAAGAGAGCTTTTTAGAAAAAGAGCCACAGATGCTGATGCCCCAGGCAGAGGATTTAACAAGACTTCCAAAAAGAAAAGCGGATTCGAACAAAGGAACTTACGGAAAAGTGCTTGTCATAGCCGGAAGTGAAGAAATGTCAGGTGCGGCATATTTTTCAGCAAAGGCGGCATATCTAAGCGGCTGCGGACTGGTAAAAGTCTTTACACATGAAAAGAACAGGACGATGCTGACTACAAGGCTGCCGGAGGCAATCCCGGTTACCTATGACGGAAAAAAGAATCTGAAAGAATCCCTGATCGCCGCAGTACAATGGGCAGACGTATTGGTACTTGGACCGGGACTGGGGCGCTCGGACACGGCAAGACAGATCGTAAAACTCACGATACAGACAGCGGCAGTTCCGATCGCCGTGGATGCCGATGCACTGAATCTGTTGTCCGAAGAATTAGAAATATTAAAAGGTCCGCATACGGATCTGATCGTAACACCGCATTTAGGCGAGATGTCACGACTGGTAGATATGCCGATAGAGTATATTAAGAAAAATATCTTAATGACGGCACAGGATTTTTCAAGAGAATACAATGTGATCTGCGTTTTGAAAGATGCAAGGACGATCACAAGTATTCCTTATGGAAAAACATATGTAAATACTTCCGGAAATCATGGCATGGCAACCGCGGGAAGCGGAGATGTTTTAACAGGGATCATAGCAGGCTTCCTTGCAGGCGGGCTGACACCGGAAGAAGCCGCGGTGTTCGGAGTCTATGTGCATGGACTTTCGGGCGATGCAATGGTAGAAAAAACAGGTTACTACAGCCTGATGGCAGAAGATATATTAGATGGAATCAAAGAGGTATTAAAATGAAAACAGAGCAGGATTATCAGCGTGTTTATGCAGGAATTAATCTGGATGCAGTCATGCACAATTTAGAAAAGATGCATACATTAATAAAAGACGATACGAAGATCATCGCAGTCATCAAAACAGACGGATATGGTCACGGTGCCGTTCCGATTGCGAAAAAAATCGAAAGTCTCCCATATCTTTGGGGATTTGCAGTGGCAACACAGCAGGAGGGAACGGTTTTAAGAAGACATGGAATAAAAAAGCCGGTCCTGATCTTAGGCCACAGCTTTGAAGAAGAATTTGAAAGAATTGTAGAGGACGACTTAGAGCCGGCAATTTTTACTTATGAATCGGCAAAGGTGTTGTCAGAGACTGCAAAACGTCTTAAAAAGACTGCAAAGATACACATTAAGATCGATACGGGAATGAGCCGTATCGGTTATCAGGTCAGCGAGGCAAGTGCGGATGAGATCGCAAAGACGGCAGAACTGAAAAACTTGAAGATCGAAGGCGTATTTACACATTTTGCAAAAGCAGATGAAGCAGATAAGACCCATGTACATGGTCAGATCGCTGCTTATCAGAAAATGCTTACAATGTTAGAAGAGCGTGGCGTTGAAATCCCGTTAAAACACTGTTCTAACAGTGCCGGAATTATTGATTTGCCGGAAGTGAACATGGACGCGGTGCGTGCCGGAATTATTTTGTATGGACTGTTGCCATCGGATGAAGTAAAAAAAGAACGCATTGACCTAGAGCCGGTCATGACACTGAAATCTAAGGTCATTCATATAAAAACATTAGAAAAAGGAAGAACCATCAGCTATGGCGGCACTTATGAGGTGACACATACGGAGAGAATTGCAACGATTCCGGTCGGTTACGGAGATGGCTATCCGAGAAGCCTGTCAAATAAGGGCTGGGTGCTGATACATGGCAAAAAAGCACCAATCTGCGGAAGAATCTGCATGGATCAGTTTATGGTGGACGTAACCGATATTCCGGAAGTTTCGTTAGGTGATGAGGTGACACTGATCGGAACAGACGGCAGAGAGACACTGGGCATGGATGAGTTAGGAGAACTTTCAGAACGATTCAACTATGAGTTTGCCTGTGACCTTGGCAAGCGGATACCGAGAGTTTTTTACGCAGACGGAAAAATTGTCGATACCAAAGATTATTTTGACGAATAAAATACTCCGTATAAAAATTCGTATACACTCGAAAAATTTGGGAAATACTTACTGTAAATCTAAATTTTGGAGTGAGAGATATGGTAATTCATAGAGGAGATATTTATTATGCAGATTTAAGACCGGTAGTGGGGTCTGAACAGGGCGGTGTACGTCCGGTGCTGATCATTCAGAATGACATTGGAAATAAACATTCACCGACGGTCATCTGTGCCGCGATCACGAGCCAGATGAACAAGGCAAAACTTCCGACGCATGTGGAGTTAGATTCAAGCCGGTATGCACTGGTCAAAGATTCTGTAGTGCTGTTAGAACAGCTTCGTACCATTGATAAAAAAAGACTCAGAGACAAGGTCTGTCATCTGGATCGGGAAATACTGCGAAAAGTAGAACGTGCATTGCTTATCAGTCTGGATCTGAATACATAATCTTGACTAATATGCATAGAAATGATACGATTTTCTCAAAAAGAATGATTCATTACCAAGGAAAAGAAGGAGAATGATATGGACGAGGGTGGGAGTAGGAATCCGTTTTTAAGACTATTTTCAAAGAAAAAAACAGATGATGAACAGATGGAACAAGAGATCATCTCTATGGTAGATGAGGCACACGAACAGGGTGCCCTGCGGGAGAGTGAATCCATGATGATACACAATGTCTTAGCGTTAGATGAAAAAGAAGCAAAGGACATTATGACACATCGGAAGAATATCGTTGCCATTGATGGGAATACACCATTTAGTAAGGCAATGGATTTTATCATAGAAGAGACACATTCGAGGTTTCCGGTTTATGAAGAAGACATTGATAATATTATCGGTGCAATACATATCAGGGAAGTATTGATGTATGCAAAGGATCCATCGGTTCAGAACATGCCGATCAAGGACATCCCAAATCTGATTTTTGAAGTGGATTTTATTCCGGAGACAAAGAATCTGGATGCATTGTTTAAAGAGATGCAGATGGAGAAGAGCCATATTGTCATTGTTGTAGATGAGTATGGACAGACTGCGGGTATCGTAGCCTTAGAGGATATCTTAGAGGAAATTGTTGGAAATATTTTAGACGAACATGATGAAGAGGAGCATACCATAGAACAGCTTACGGAAGACACCTGGATGATGCAGGGTATGACTCCGTTAGAAGAAGTGAGCGAAATTTTAGGGATTCCGTTTGATTTAGAAGATTATGAGACATTGAACGGATATCTGATTTCCTTAGTTGGAAAAATACCGTCTAAAAATGAAGAATTTTCCGTGGAAGGCAACGGCTGCAAATTCGATGTTCTCTCCGTCGAAAACAAGATGATAGGGAAAGTGCGTGTGACAAAGCTGTCCGATCAGGTGGCGGAAGATGCACAGACTTGTCAGAACGAGGAAAAAATGGTAGAATAATTCAAGAAAAACGAACAGAAAAGAGGAACTATATATGTCAGGACATTCCAAGTTTGCCAATATCAAACACAAGAAAGAAAAAAATGATGCGGCAAAAGGAAAAATATTTACAATTATCGGACGTGAGATCGCAGTTGCAGTAAAAGAAGGCGGTGCAGATCCTGCAAACAACAGCAGATTAAGAGATGTGATCGCAAAAGCAAAAGCAAACAATATGCCGAATGATACGATCACAAGAGGAATCAAGAAAGCATCCGGAGATGCAGCTTCCGTCAATTACGAATATGTAGTATATGAAGGATATGGACCAAGCGGAACAGCAATCATCGTAAAGGCACTGACCGACAACAAGAACCGTACAGCGGCAAATGTCAGAAATGCATTTACAAAAGGAAAAGGAAATATCGGTACACAGGGTTGTGTATCTTATATGTTTGATACCAAAGGACAGATCATTGTTGCAAAAGAAGATACAGAGATCGAAGCGGATGATCTGATGATGATGGCATTAGATGCCGGAGCAGAGGATTTTTCGGAAGAAGAAGACAGCTTTGAGATCATTACAGACCCGGACGATTTTTCTAAGGTCAGAGAGGCACTGGAAGCAGAGCAGATTCCAATGGCATCTGCCGAGGTGACCATGATTCCACAGACTTATGTACAGCTTACCGATGAGCAGGACTTATACAACATTAATAAGACACTTGACTTATTAGATGAAGATGAGGATGTTCAGGAAGTGTATCATAACTGGGATGAATAATCACAAACACCCCGGCAGTACCTGCCGGGGTGTTTGCTACAGGAGGAATTGTTCATGGATGGGGGATTAGAACAACCACAGATAGATGAGATCGAATATCTGAAACTGACGGATGAGTTAAAGCGTGAGATGCCGGATTTACTGACAGATATCAAGAATCCGTTGGATGGTTTTAAAAAAGATGAATATGAGCAGGCATTTCTTGCATATATTAAGGAACATGACGATATTTTACGGGAGATAGAAGATGTCTATGTCTGTAGTACAAATGCAAAAGAAGGGATGCAGACACTGGCACAGGAGTTCGTAGAATATGTAAAAACGAGCCTTGAGACAGAGACGAAGAAAAGAAAACGCTCACAGAAGCTGATGGACTACAATATGATCTTGGTCGTCTATCTGTTTCCGGCACTTTTAAAACAGAATCAAAGATCAGGAGAAGCCTTTGCAAAGGCATTATTGCAGGAGTGGAAGCAGGCGTTTCCAAAGACAAATCTGCATTTAGCTTCTTATGAAGAGATCGCAGAAGGATTCCGGCAACGGTTTTGCTATATTACGACAGCAGTCTGTCAAAGTCTTAACAAAGGGGACAACTGTGAGGAACTTGTGCTGTTACGCGGTTACCGTGACGGTTATCTGATGGGACTTCCGGGTGGTCAGAGAGTGATACAGGAGTATTATGACGTTGCACCGACAATTGTTAAGCATATCGACCGCAGGGAAAATGCAGAGGACATTTACCGTGGTATCTATGAGACTTATCTTCGGACATGTATCGGTCTGATCCGCGAGGATAAAAACGAGCAGTGTCGGAAGGTGTATACGGATATGGTATATGAACTAGAGGATAAATATTTTTCATAAAGGAGCTAGATGATGAGTAATAATTATAAGATTGAGACAAAGTGTATCCAGTCCGGCTGGCAGCCGACAAAGGGAGAGCCGAGAGTCTTACCGATCTATCAGAGTACAACTTTTAAATATGATACCAGTGAGCAGATGGGAAGACTGTTTGATTTAGAGGACAGCGGATATTTTTATACAAGACTTCAGAACCCGACCAATGATGCGGTTGCACAGAAGATCACGGAGTTAGAGGGCGGGGTAGCAGGAATGCTGACTTCCTCAGGTCAGGCAGCAAATTATTATGCGGTATTTAATATCTGCGAGGCAGGAGATCACATCGTCAGCGCATCCACCATCTATGGAGGAACCTTTAACCTCTATGGAACAACCATGAAGAAAATGGGCGTAGACTGTACCTTTGTGGACCCGGATGCATCTTATGAAGAATTAGAAAAAGCATTTCAGCCAAATACAAAATGTGTGTTTGCAGAGACCATTTCCAATCCTTCATTAGTGGTACTGGATATTGAAAAATTTGCAAAATTAGCACATGCACACGGTGTACCGCTGATCGTAGACAATACGTTTGCAACACCGATCAACTGTCGTCCGTTCGAGTGGGGAGCAGACATTGTGACACATTCCACGACAAAGTACATGGACGGACATGCCATGTGTGTAGGCGGAGCTATTGTAGACAGCGGAAATTTTGACTGGGAAGCTCATGCAGACAAATTTCCGGGACTGACACAGCCGGATGAATCCTATCACGGTATCATCTATACACAGAAATTTGGAAAAGGTGCATACATAACAAAAGCAACCTCACAGCTCATGAGAGATTTAGGTTCTATCCAGTCACCACAGAATGCATTTCTTTTAAATGTCGGACTTGAAACACTTCATTTAAGAGTACCGAGACATTGTGAAAACGCGCTGAAAGTGGCACAGTATTTAAAGAACCATGAAAAAGTGGCATGGGTACGTTATGCCGGATTAGAAGATGATCCGTATTATGAGCTTGCACAAAAATATCTTCCGAACGGAACCTGTGGAGTCCTTTCCTTTGGATTAAAAGGTGGACGTGATGTTTCCGTTGGATTTATGGATAAATTAAAACTTGCTGCAATTGTGACCCATGTGGCAGATGCAAGAACATGCGTTCTTCATCCGGCAAGTCATACACACAGACAAATGAATGAGCAGGAACTGATCGAGGCAGGAGTACAGCCGGATCTGATCCGTTTTTCTGTTGGAATTGAAAATGCAGAGGATATTATCGCTGATTTAGAGCAGGCGCTTGAAACAGTTTAGAATCATTAACAAATACCAGTATGGAGGGTTTTTATGAAAAGAGTTCTTTTTGCAGCCTCAGAATGTGTTCCGTTTATCAAGACCGGGGGCCTTGCGGATGTATGTGGAGCATTACCAAAGGAATTTGACAAATCAGAGTGGGATGTGCGTGTCGTCATACCAAACTATAGCTGTATTCCGGAATCTTTCCGAAATGAATTCAGATATGTGACCCATTTTTATATGAGTACAGGCTCCTACATACAGAATAAATATGTCGGTGTTTTGCAGTATGAACTGGATGGGATCAAATATTACTTTATTGACAACCAGGAGTATTTTGACAGTTTTCTTCCATATGGAAATGTACGTTATGATATTGAAAAATTCTGCTTTTTTGATAAAGCAGTGTTATCCATGCTGCCGTTGATCGGCTTTAAACCGGATATCATCCACTGCCATGACTGGCAGACCGGTCTGATCCCGGTCTATCTGAAAAATGAATTTCAGGGGGATATGTTCTTCTGGGGCATTAAATCCATTATGACGATCCACAATCTGAAGTTCCAGGGTGTGTGGGATATTGAAACCATGCAGGGCTTAACAGGACTGAACGATTCTTTCTTTACACCGGATAAGTTAGAGTTTCAGGAAGATGCGAACATGTTAAAAGGTGGTCTGGTCTATGCAGATTACATCACAACGGTCAGTGATACCTATGCACAGGAGATCCAGACAGCGTACTATGGAGAGGGATTGGATGGACTTTTAAGTGCACGTCATATGGATATGCAGGGCATTGTCAATGGTATTGATTATGAGGCGTATGATCCAAAGACAGATGCAAAGATTCAGACACATTATGACAGTACGGATTTCAGAACAAAAAAATGGAAGAACAAAGTAAAGCTGCAGGAAGATTTAGGCTTAAGCGTAGACAAGAAGAAATACATGATCGGTCTGATCTCAAGGCTGACCGATCAAAAGGGTGTGGATCTGATCGACTATGCGATCGAGCGTATTGTGGATGACTATACACAGTTAGTTGTAATCGGAACCGGAGAAGCAGATTATGAGAATATGTTCCGTCATTTTGCATGGAAATATGGTGACCGGATTTCTGCAAATATCTGTTATTCCGATGATTTAGCACATAAACTGTATGCGTCAGCGGATGCGTTTTTGATGCCTTCCAGATTTGAGCCGTGTGGTCTGACACAGCTGATCTCTTACCGGTATGGTACGGTTCCGATCGTGCGTGAGACCGGAGGATTAAAAGACACGGTTGTTCCATATAATGAATATACGAATCAGGGCGAAGGTTTCTCGTTTGCAAACTACAATGCAGAAGAGATGCTGAACACGATCAATTATTCAAAATATATCTTCTTTGAGAAAAAGAGACAGTGGAACCAGATGGTGGAACGTGGCATGAATCTGGATTATTCCTGGAAAAAATCCACAGAACGCTATGTGGGATTGTACCGCTATCTGTTAGGGGAAGTATAGTCAGGGTGCTGATAAAAAAAGCGATAGTCAACTGAATGGTTAACCTGGTGACAAATAAAGGTTGACAAACAACAAGAGAAGCGGTATTCTATTGTTATCTTAAAAATATAAAAGGTTAACAATAGGAGGAACTGTTCGTTATGTTTGAATCTACAGTAGAAAAAACAGAGAAGAAAGTAAATGTAAAAGATATGACGGTCATTGCACTGGTTACAGCAGTCATTTGTATCATTGCACCGTTTTCTATCCCAATCGCAATTTCGCCGATCCCGATCACACTGGCACTGTTTGCACTGTTTTTAGCAGGCATCATCTTAGGAAAGTGGAAAGGTGTGGTGTGTACCGTGATCTATCTGCTTTTGGGTATGGTAGGACTTCCGGTGTTCAATGGTTTTAGCGGCGGAGTGCAGAAACTAGTGGGACCAACCGGTGGTTATCTGATCGGTTACCTGTTTTTGGTATTTTTCACAGGATTATTTGTTGAAAAATTTCCAAACAAAATTCCAATGTACTTTGTAGGCGGTATTATCGGAATTATCGTATGCTATGCATTTGGAACGGTATGGTTTGTTTTACAGTATAAGGTAGGTTTTCTTGAAGCGCTGACCATGTGTGTATTCCCATATATTCCTATGGATTTAGTGAAGTTAGTAGCGGCAGTCATTATCGGTTCACAGGTGCGAAAGATTCTGATCCGTCAGAATCTGATCTCATAAATATTCTGAAAAAAATTACATAGACTATAAAGATGAAAAGGATAGAGAGTAAGATTCTCTATCCTTTTTTCGTCAGGACCGATTTGATAGAACAAAACGGACTGCAGAAAAGAAAATACAGTGACAAGGAGAAGATTTATGGGAGAAGACAGAAACAGCAGTGACGATGGACAGCGACTTTTAGATAAAAATGACAAACAGCACAAGATACACTTACTCTCTGTGATCGGAGAAGTAGAAGGGCATGAGACACTTTCCGCCAATACCAAGACAACGAAATATGAACACGTTCTGCCAAAGTTAGCAGAGATTGAAGATTCGAAAGAAGTGGACGGGCTGTTGCTCCTGTTAAATACGGTCGGTGGAGATGTGGAATCCGGACTTGCGATCGCAGAAATGGTTGCATCACTGAGCATTCCGACGGTTTCACTGGTGTTAGGAGGAAGCCATTCGATCGGAGTACCGTTAGCGGTATCCGCAGACTATTCTTTTATCGTGCCGAGTGGAACGATGGTCATCCATCCGGTCAGATTGAGCGGAACGGTCATTGGAGCACCACAGACCTACGACTATTTTAAGCAGATGCAGGATCGCATTATCGGATTCATCTGTGAGCATTGTTTTGCAAAGCCGGATCAGATGGAACGTCTGATGATGAATACGTTTATGCTGTCAAAGGATTTAGGAACGATCTTAGTAGGAAAAGAAGCCGTGGAGGAAGGCATCATCAATGAAGTGGGCGGCATGAAAGAGGCACTTGCCAAGCTTCATCAGATGATTGATGCGGGCATAAAATAAGAAATTAAGACTGAAAATCTTAGGAAAGTTTTAATGACAAGCATGCTCAAATGTGATATTATAACTGTGTATGGTTAGAATTTGTCAGTGTAAAGCATACTTTACGCTTTTTGGCATATAAACTAGAAGAGAAAATCAGGAGGGTACTATGTCATTATTACAAGCAATCATCATGGGAATTATACAGGGAGTCACAGAGTTTCTTCCGGTAAGCAGCAGCGGTCATCTTGCGATTTTTAAGATTTTATTTCATATGGAGACCGACACAGGACTGTTATTCGATGTTATCCTGCATTTAGGAACGCTGATCGCGATCTTTGCAGTATATTATAAGGATATTTTACGGATGATCGTGGAAGGTGTCTGTATTATTAGGGATGTATGTATCAATATTGCCCGCTTTTTCCGTAACAAATTCATGCATGAAGAGAATGAATATCTGAAAATCGTAAAAAACGGTTATCGTAAATTTGTAATGTTAGTCATTGTATCTACGATTCCGACCGGAGTAATCGGTTATGCGGCATCTGACCTTGTAACAATGGCATCCCAGATCCTTTTAGTTCCGGGCATCTGCCTGATCGTGACAAGTGTTCTGCTCTTTATTGCAGACAGGATACAGACCGGTCATAAGGGGCCAAAGAACATCAGCTATACCAATGGATTTATCATTGGAATCTGTCAGGGAATTGCAACTCTGCCGGGACTTTCACGTTCCGGAACCACGATCGCGTCCTGCCTGATCAGCGGATTTGACCGTAAGTTTGCAGTGAAGTATTCTTTTATCATGTCAATCCCGGCAGTACTTGGTGCGGCAATTTTAGAGTTGAAGGATTTTTCACCGGCTTCTGTCAGTGGAACCGAGGTTGCGTATTATCTGGTAGGTATGGCAGTTGCGGCAGTAGTCGGCTATATCTGCATTAAGACGATGTTAGTGATCGTCAGAAACAAAAAATTTACCATCTTTTCGATCTATTGTCTTCTGATGGGGGCATTTTCGATCGGAGCATATTTTTATATGGCATAAGGGCTGGAGGAAATCATGGCATCAGCTTCAAAAAGAAAGAAATCAAAGAAAAAAAATACAATGGAAAGTGCAGCGTTCCAGAGAGATGAGATCATTCTCTGGGTCGTGTTAGCATTTTCCATTATTCTGTGTCTGAGCAATTTCGGCATAGGCGGAAGCGTTGGAAACAAACTGAGTTCCGTATTTTTCGGGCTGTTTGGTCTGGTATCTTATATCTTTCCGATCGGTCTGGTACTGCTGACCGCATTCGGACTATCGAATAAAGGAAATAAGGTCGCGTGGCTCAAGGTGGGGGCATCCATCCTCTTTTTGATGTTATTGTGCCTGTTTATGGAGCTGACAATCAGTGGAAGTGCCAAAGACACGGCAGCAGCGGCATTTACATATGGAAAAGAGCATAAGAGCGGCGGTGGATTTTTCGGCGGTCTGTTCACGGGAATCCTTTTGCCGGCATTTGGGTTGATCGGTTCCTATGTCATAGATATTATCGGACTGATCATTACCTTAGTGATCATTACGGAACGCTCGGCATTCCGTGGTATGCAAAAAGGCAGTCAGAAGGTTTATCATGTGGCTAAGGAAGAAAATACCAGACGGCGGGAACAGAGAGAGGAGAGGCAGCAGAAGCGTCGTGATCGTGTGGTAGAAGGTGTGGCAATGGATACTTCGGTAAAACCGGTCAAAAAACCGGCTGCTTTAGATAAGAAGACTTCCTTAAAGAAAAATAAGGCAGTAAGACAACCGGATTTATCCGATGCAATGAATGAGATCAACATTGACGATATCTTAGAGACACCACCGGTCAGCGAAGAATCCCATGTGGTACTGACACCGGATGGAAGTGCATATGCACAGCCGCAGGAGATCGTACCGGAGCCTGCAGTAAGCAGACTGCAGAGAAATCAGGCAGAAGCTGTCGCACCACAACCGGCAGTGGACGAGCCTGTGGCAGAAAGGACGGAAAAGAGGACGGTCAGACCACGTCAGTCCGAAACAGAGATCGAACAGGGAATTTCCGGTATTGCGGAGGAAATCCGGCAAAATGACCATAAAGACAGTCACTATGTATTTCCTCCGGTCAGCCTGTTACAAAAGGGATCTTCAAAGACAATGGGGGATACTAAAGCACATTTACAGGAGACCGCCAATAAATTACAGCAGACATTGAAGAATTTTGGCGTAAACGTTACAATCACGAATGTAAGTTGTGGACCGAGTGTGACGCGTTATGAATTACAGCCGGAAATGGGTGTGAAGGTCAGCAAGATCGTGAACCTTGCGGATGATATTAAATTAAACCTTGCAGCATCCGATATCCGTATCGAGGCACCGATTCCCGGAAAAGCGGCGGTTGGTATCGAAGTACCGAACAAAGAGAATGTAACCGTAGCATTTCGTGAGTTGATCGAATCGGAAGAATTTAAAAAACATCCTTCCGATATCGCATTTGCCGCAGGAAAAGATATTGCAGGCAAGGTGATCGTAGCAGATATTGCAAAGATGCCACATCTTCTGATCGCGGGAGCAACCGGATCCGGAAAGTCTGTATGTATCAATACGATCATTATGAGTATTCTCTATAAGGCAGATCCTGAGGATGTCAAACTGATCATGATCGACCCGAAGGTAGTTGAACTCAGTGTATACAATGGAATCCCACATCTGTTCATTCCGGTTGTGACAGACCCGAAAAAAGCATCGGGAGCCTTGCATTGGGCAGTATCGGAAATGACCGACCGTTATCAGAAATTTGCTGAGTACGGAGTGCGTGATCTAAAAGGATATAATAAAAAAGTCGAGGGCATCAAAGACATTGAAGATGAGAATAAGCCAAAGAAAATGCCACAGATCGTCATTATCGTGGACGAGCTTGCCGATCTGATGATGGTAGCACCGGGAGAAGTTGAGGATGCTATCTGCCGCCTGGCACAGCTTGCAAGAGCGGCGGGAATCCATCTGATCATTGCAACACAAAGGCCATCCGTAAATGTTATCACCGGTCTGATCAAAGCCAATATGCCTTCGCGTGTGGCATTTGCCGTTACCTCCGGTGTGGATTCGAGAACCATTTTAGATATGAATGGTGCGGAAAAACTGTTAGGAAAAGGAGATATGCTCTTTTATCCGCAGGGCTACAGTAAACCACTCCGTGTCCAGGGAGCATTTGTATCGGATAAAGAAGTACAGTCAGTTGTTGACTTTTTAACAGAAAAAAATGGAAATGCATCGTATGATCCGGGAATTGAAGATCAGATCCACGCGGCAGCCGCTTCGACGGGAGCAGCTGCGGGAATGTCAGATGCAAATGAGAAAGATGCCTATTTTGCCGATGCGGCAAGATTGTTAATGGATAAAGACAAGGGTTCTATCGGAATGCTGCAGCGCTATTTTAAAATCGGGTTTAACCGGGCAGCAAGGATCATGGATCAGTTAGAAGAAGCTGGTGTGGTAGGTCCGGAAGAGGGAACAAAGCCAAGAAAAGTCTTAATGAGTCCGGAACAATTTGAGCAGTATCAGGAGGAGTATCTCTAAGATAAGGGAAACACGTTTACAAAAACATTTTACATATATGATGGAGGAATAAGATGAAAAGTGATATTCAGATTGCACAGGAAGCTGTTATGGAGCCAATTACGGAGGTGGCAAAAAGACTTGATATCCGGGAGGATGAATTAGAATTATACGGAAAATACAAAGCAAAATTTTCCGATGAGTTATTAGAGCGGTTAAAAGACGAACCGGATGGAAAACTGGTACTTGTTACCGCAATCAATCCGACTCCGGCAGGCGAGGGAAAGACGACAACCAGTGTCGGCTTAGGACAGGCATTTGGAAAACTTGGAAAAAAAGCAGTCATTGCGTTAAGAGAACCATCTTTAGGACCATGCTTTGGTATCAAAGGCGGTGCGGCAGGCGGCGGATATGCCCAGGTGGTACCAATGGAAGATCTGAATTTACATTTTACCGGAGATTTCCATGCGATCACTTCCGCAAATAATCTGTTAGCAGCACTTTTAGATAATCATATCCAGCAGGGAAATGAACTTGGTATTGATCCAAGACAGATCATCTGGAAAAGATGTCTGGATATGAATGACAGAGTCCTTCGAAATGTGGTAGTGGGACTCGGAAGCAAGATGGATGGAATGGTAAGAGAGGATCATTTTGTCATTACCGTTGCTTCTGAAATTATGGCAGTTCTTTGTTTAGCAGATAATATGGAGGATTTAAAACGCCGTCTTGGAAATATCATCGTAGCTTACAATTTTGAAGGAAAACCGGTTACTGCAGATGATCTGCATGCAACAGGTTCTATGGCGGCACTGTTAAAAGATGCATTAAAACCAAACCTGATCCAGACCTTAGAGCATACACCGGCGATCGTACATGGCGGACCGTTTGCAAATATTGCACATGGCTGTAACAGTGTGCGTGCAACAAAGGCTGCTTTAAAATTAGCAGATATTGTTGTGACAGAGGCTGGATTTGGTGCAGATTTAGGTGCAGAGAAATTTTTAGATATCAAGTGTCGAAAAGCAGGTTTAAAACCGGACGCAGTCGTTCTTGTGGCAACCGTCCGTGCTTTAAAATACAACGGAGGCGTACCAAAAGAAAATCTCTCTGATGAAAATTTAGAGGCATTGAAAAAAGGTATCGTAAACCTTGAAAAACATATCGAGAACTTACAGAAATATCATGTTCCGGTAGTCGTAACACTGAATTCCTTTGTTTCAGATACAGAGGCAGAGGTTGCATATATCGAGAACTTCTGTAAGGAGCGTGGCTGTGAATTTGCACTTTCTGAGGTTTGGGAAAAAGGCGGCGAAGGCGGAATCGCTCTTGCAAACAAAGTGTTAGAGACCTTAGAGAAAAAAGAAAGCCACTTTGCACCAATCTATGAGGACAGCCTTTCCTTAGAAGAAAAAATTGAAACGATCGCAAAAGAAATTTACGGAGCAGATGGCGTCACCTATTCACCGGCAGCAAAGAAAGAGTTAAAACGCATTACGGATATGGGCATGGGACATTTTCCGGTCTGTATGGCAAAGACACAGTATTCTCTTTCTGATGACCCGAAAAAATTAGGTCGTCCGAGTGGATTTACCGTGAATGTGCGTGAGGTTTATGTATCCGCAGGTGCGGAATTTGTTGTTGCAGTCAATGGTTCGATCATGACCATGCCGGGACTTCCGAAAAAACCGGCAGCTTTTGGCATTGATGTAGATGCAAATGGAACGATTACAGGATTATTCTAAGGAGGAGTCATGGCAAAACGAATTGATGGAAAAGTAATCTCAAAACAGATCAAAGATGAATTAAAAGAAGAAGTTGCACAATTAAAGGCAAAAGGGATCGAGGGAAGCCTTGCCGTGATCCAGGTAGGAAATGATCCGGCATCCTCTGTGTATGTAAATAATAAGAAAAAAGCCTGCGAGTATATTGGAATCGGCTCTATTTCTTACGAATTACCGGAAGAGACAACGGAAGCAGAGCTTTTAGATATCATTGAAGACCTGAACAAAAGAGAGGATGTCTGTGGGATTTTAGTACAGCTTCCGGTACCAAAACACATCGATGAGGATAAGATCATTCAGGCAATTTCACCAAAGAAAGATGTGGATGGTTTTCATCCGCAGAGTGTAGGTGCAATGACTATCGGAGAACCGGGCTTTTTATCCTGTACACCGGCAGGAATTATCCAGTTGTTAAAACGTTCGAATATTGAAATAGAAGGAAAACATTGTGTAGTGATCGGCAGAAGCAACATCGTAGGAAAGCCGATGGCGTTACTGATGCTTCGCGAAAATGCAACCGTTACCATTGCACATTCTAAGACAAAAAATTTAAAAGAGTTATGTAAACAGGCAGATATTCTGATCGTAGCGATCGGAAAACCAAAATTCATTGATGAATCCTATGTAAAAGAAGGGGCAGTTGTCATTGATGTCGGAATTCACCGCAATGAAGAAAACAAACTCTGCGGAGATGTGGATTTTGAAAAAGTAGAACCTCATACATCAGCGATCACACCGGTGCCGGGTGGTGTCGGACCAATGACGATCGCAATGCTCATGAACAATTGTGTGGAATCAATGAGAGGACAAAAATAATCTATGAAATGTGCAAATTGTGGTGCAGAAATCAGGGTTGGATGTGTCTATTGTCCGGTCTGTGGAAAAGAGGCACAGATTGTATCTGATTATAATATTTTAGAGGATGATTATCTCGATTCCCTGCTTCAGGAAGGAGAGAAGCCTTCGGTTCCTTCAAAAAGCAAGCAGAAGGAAAAAGCAGCAAAGCCCAAACAGGAAAAGCCGACAGGAAAAAAATCGAAAAAAAGCCTGTATATCGTCATTTTCATTCTTTTGTTTGTGGCAGCGTTCGCACTGATCGGCGGGATTTTGTTTGCAAAAAGCCTTTCTTATGAAGGAAGGATGGAAAAGGCGGAGGATGCCTATGAGAAAAAGGCATACGAAAAAGCAATTTCCTATGCGAAGCAGGCATTAGAGAAGAAAAAAGAGGATGCTTTGGCATATGCAGTCATTGGAAAATCCTATTATCAGAAAAAAGAAGACGAGGCAGCAAAGGCATATTTAGAAAAAGCAGTTGAGAAGCAGCAAAAAGACAAAGAGGTCTATCGTTTCTTGATCGATCTGTATGACAAAGATTCTGACTATGAAGCCATCAGTGATTTATACGATGAAATTAAGGATTCATCTATTCAAAAATTGTTTCGGGATTATATTGTAGAGGCACCGGTGGTAGAACCGGAAGCAGGCAGTTATGGAGAGTATCCGACGATTACGATAAACAGTGAGGATGGAGCGGATATCCTTTATACGTTAGATGGAAGCAGCCCGAAGGAAGACGGAATGTTTTATCAGGAGCCGTTCCCGATTGAAAAAGAGGGAAAATACACACTGCGGGCAGTCTGTGTTGATGCGAGAGGAATCTACAGCAAAGAAGTCAAAGTGAAGTATGAGATTGATTTAGACGTACCGGATCTGCCGACGGCATCTCCTGCAAGTGGAACGTATACACAGCCGACAAAGATCACAATTGATGTTCCGGTCGGCTGCAGGGCATATTATGCATGGAATGCCAATCCGGGAGAACAATCCACACAATATACAGAACCGTTTGATATGATCGAGGGCAACAATGTCCTTTCGATTATCCTGATAAATGAAAGCGGACAGACGAGTGGAGTACAAAAATACAACTATGTCTATATGCCTTAAGATTAAAAAAAGCCATGACCAACGATTAGAGATAATCTGAAAGTCATGGCTTTCTTATGTATGTAATTAGTCTTTTACAAATTCGATCACACCTTCACCGAGCTTTGCAATTCTTGCTAAGGAGTAGACATCAATGCCCTGCTCCGTTAATTTTTCATATCCAGGCTGGAAAGATTTTTCAATCAAAATGCCAACGCCTGCGATGGTTGCATGTGCCTTACGAATCAGGCGGATTGCACCGGTAGCCGCTTCGCCGTTTGCTAAAAAGTCATCAATAATCAATACATGGTCATTTTCTGAAATAAAATTCTTAGAAAGAGTCAGTTCGTAACTGGTTCCCTTCGTATAGGAAGTTACAACAGTCTGGTAAAGATCCTGATTTAAGATTTTAGAAGGCTGCTTTTTTAAGATCAGCATCGGTACATTCAGGGCAAGAGCCGTCATCAGTGCCGGAGCAATGCCGGAACTTTCGATGGTTGCAACCTTTGTGATACCCTGTCCCTTAAAATGCTCAGCAAATTCATTACCGATATTTTTCATCAGTTCCGGGTCAACCTGATGGTTTACAAAGCTGTCTACCTTCAAAATATCCTCATTCACGGCAATACCGCGCTCTAAGATCATATCTTCTAATATTTTCATACGTCACACCTCGTCTATTTTTCTATAGTATATCACTTTTTATGACAGGAAAAAACCTTTTCCTGAAAAAAAGAGAGGTTAACACAAAAAGAATCCTATGGTATACTCAAAACATGAAGATTACAATTGTATGCGTTGGAAAAATAAAAGAAAAATTTTACCGTGATGCGGTAGAGGAATACAAAAAAAGACTGGGCCGCTACTGTAAAATGCAGATTGTGGAAGTGGCAGATGAAAAGACACCGGACAAGGCATCAGAAGCCTTAGAAAACCAGATCAAAGAAAAAGAAGGAAACCGGATACTTTCCCATATTTCGGATAACGACTATGTCATAGCGTTAGCTATCAATGGCAAAGAAAGGGATTCTGTGGAATTAGCGGAGCATATCAAAGCATTGGGGCTGCATGGAAAGAGCAGTCTTACCTTTGTCATCGGTGGTTCGCTCGGTCTGTCAGAAGAAGTCTTAAAGCGAGCAGATGAAAAGCTGAGTTTTTCAAAAATGACCTTTCCGCATCAGTTGATGCGGGTGATTTTATCGGAGCAGATTTACCGGAGTTATCGGATCATTCATGGGGAACCGTATCATAAATAGAGATATATGTTAAGAAACATGAGGAGAAGATCACAATGACCACAGAAGATATCCGGGCAGAACTACAACAGAATATCGATGAAAAATACAGAGCCTTTCATGCATCGTTAGTTCCCGGAATTGGCACGTTTTTAGGTGTGCGAGTTCCGAAAATGCGAGAAATTGCAAAAAAAGCCGCAAAAGAAGATTATCAGACATTTTTTGCAGAGGCAGATGTTAGTGTTTACGAGGAATTGATGATACGGGGAATGATCCCGGGGTATGCAAAACTCACGATCAAACAGCGAAAGCAGGAGTTAGAGCGTTTTGTACCATATATTAATAATTGGGCAGTTTGCGACTGTTGCTGTGCAACGTACAAATTTATGAAAAAAGATCAGGACGAATGGCTTGCGTTTATAAAAAAGTATTTATCGAGTGAGAAAGAGTATGAACTGCGCTTTGCAATCGTCTGTCTGCTGGATTTTTTTATCAATGATACCTATATTGATGAGGTGCTAGAACTGTTAGCGGATGTTCAACATGATGCTTATTATGTAAAAATGGCGGATGCCTGGGCGTTGTCCATTTGTTATATTAAGTTTCCACAAAAAACAGAACCGATATTAGAACGTGAGACCTTAGATGGCGAAATCCGCAAAAAGGCGGTGCAGAAGATTCGTGAATCCCTGCGGGTATCAAAAGAAGAAAAAGAGCGGTTGAAGAAAAAATTTTACTGATGTATGATAATATCAAATATACATGGAGAGGAGAGCAACGATGTATCAGTTTACAGAGGATTGCCGGATTGGAATACCGGAGATTGACGAGGAACACAAAAAACTTTTTCAGATGGTGAATGAAGCGTTTGCCCTGTTAGCAGAGCCATCTGCAACAGTTGTTGGAGTGAAAAATTTAGTATTGGCACTTAAAAAGTATGCGGCTACACATTTTATCCATGAAGAGGCATATATGGATGAGATCAAAGACCCGGAACTGCCAAGACAGAAAAAAGAGCATGAGCAGTTTAAAGAAAAGGTCAACGAAGTGGATTTAGAGGCATTAAATGACGAGAATGGCAAAGAAGTTTTAACGGAGTTGTTGGAGTTTCTTTCACGCTGGCTGTATCATCACATTTTAGGCAGTGATACCATGATCGGAAAGATGCCGGCATTAGACGAGGAAGAAGATCCGTTTGCCTTTACGGAAAAATATAAACTCGGTGTAGAATTGATCGACAGTGAACACCAGAGACTGTTTGAGATCATCCGCGAGACAAATGAGCTGACCAATGATGTGCTTTTTAACGATAAATATGATGACATAAAGAAGATCATTTCTGAATTAAAGGACTATACCATCAAACATTTTGGAGATGAAGAAGAATATATGGAAAAAATCGGATATTCCGGTTTAGAAGCACAGAAGGTTGCACATCAGGCATTTGTAGACAGACTGAATGAAGTGAATTTAGAAGCAGTAGACGGTGACCAGGAAGGTTATCTGCATGAATTGATCGAATTCCTGTTAGGCTGGCTGGCAAATCATATTTTAAAAATGGATAAAAAGATTCCGATGGAAGGATAAAAAAATGGAAGGATAAAAACTGGAAAGCCTGCCAGTTATCGCCTATATCTTTTGCGTAGTACATATGATAAGATTCTGCTTGTAACAAAAATGTAACAACTATTACATAAAATTGTAATAAATAAGCAGGAGGTTTTTCAAATGAAAAAAGTAACCGTATGTGCAATGATAGCAGCGATGACAGTAACCGGTGCAGCAGCACTTCCGGTACAGGCAGCAACAAATGCCGGAAACAGTGCAAATTGCAACGGAAAAGGATACTATGTTTTTACCGGAGGAAAAGTCAGTGATCTTGAGAATATCAAGAGCAGATTAGATGAGCTTTGCGGACAGTTAAACGGTAATACCACAACGATCACGTTCCCGGGATGTAACTTGCCAGAGAGCAAGCCGGAAATAACTCCACCGAGTGAAGATACAAGTACACCGGAGAATAAGCCGGAAATAACTCCGCCAAGTGAAGATACTAACACACCGGAAAATAAGCCGGAAGCAGACAAGGAACTGACATTTGCCGAGCAGGTCGTAGAGTTGGTGAATCAGGAGCGGACGAAGGCAGGTTTAAATGCGGTTACCTTAGATAAAAGTATTGCATCCGCAGCACTTGTCCGTGCAAAAGAAATTGAAACATCTTTTTCTCATACCAGACCGAATGGAAGTAAATTCAGCACAGCTCTTACGGAGCAGGGTGTCACATTCAAGGGAGCAGGAGAGAATATCGCATGGGGACAGAAATCTCCGGAGGCGGTTATGCAGGCATGGATGAACAGCGAAGGTCATAGAGCCAATATCCTGAATAAGAATTTTACAAAAATCGGTGTGGGATATTATCAGAATGCTGCCGGACGTAACTTCTGGACACAGTTATTTACCTACTAATTTCCTTAGAAAAATTTAGAGTTAGAGATTTAGAATGTAAAAAGGCTGTTATCTTACAAAAAATGTAAGGTAACAGCCTTTTTGCTAGAATATAGTATATGAGAATCAGTCTAATAACCAGTCCATCACATTGACGATCTGGATACCATCGTAGTTTCCGGAAGAAAAATGGTCTAAAGTCAGGACAATTTTCGGATAATTGTCCCGGATATTTGTAAAAGGACGCATTTCACGCTGGAAAGTCTCTTCGGAAGTCATATCTGCAGTGACCTGAAAATAGGTGATTTCTCCCTGCTTTTGGGCGACAAAGTCGATCTCTGTATTTTCATATTTTCCAATATTGACGCGGTATCTGCGTCGGAGCAACTCTAAATATACAATATTTTCAAGAGTAAAACCTAAGTCATAGTGTCTGCGTGGTAAAATATAATTACGTAATCCGGTGTCAACGATGTACCATTTTTTATTCGATTTCAGAATTTGCTTACCGACTAAGTCAAAACGTTCTACCGGATAGAAAATAAAGGCTTCTGCTAATGCATCCATATAGTCATCAACAGTGTTAGCGGAGATTTTTCTTCCGTTGGAACTTAAATAATCTGTGACACTTTTGACAGACACAGGGCTGCCGACGACGCTGGATAAATATTTAGCAATCGTTTTTAAAAGCGAGATATCATTAATTTTCCGCTTGGAGGAATTGCCCTTTGGCCGGCTTTGACGTTCTTCAATATCTCTGACAATGACGGTATTATATATTCCTTCTAAATACATATCTGCTTTTTCATCTGTTTTATCCATTGCAGCTACATAGGGAAGTCCTCCATAGCGCATATAGTCAGAAAAAGCATGTTCAGAAGTATCGTTTGTAAGCTGGGCATATTCTTTAAAGGACAGCGGGAGCATGGAAAGTTCCACATAACGTCCGGTCAGTAGGGTCGCAAGGTCACTGGAAAGCATATAGGCATTAGAACCGGTAAGATAAATATCCGTGTGTTCTTTAATATGCAGACTGTCCACGACTTTTTCAAAGCTGTCTACTTTCTGGATCTCATCTAAAAAGATATAAGTCATTTTGTCTTTACAAAGTCTTTTTTGAATATAATCATATAAGGTTTTATAATCTAACAATTCTTCATATTGTAAATCTTCAAAATTAACAGAAATAATCTGGGAGTCGTCAATCCCCTGTTCTTTTAAATGCTCCTGATACTGTAAGAGCAATGTGGATTTACCACAACGCCGGATGCCGGTAATCACCTTAATTACTTTCTCATCTTTCCAATCTAATAATTTTTGAAGATATTCCATACGCGTTACCATCTCAATCACCTCTCTCTTATAATTCCCATTTTGATAGATTTTATGAAAATTGTCAAGAAAAATTCCCATTTCGGAATTTTTACAATCAAACAACATAAAAAATTCCCGTTTCGGAATTTTTCAGAACACAAATGTGCCTGTATACACAAACCACATAGATTTTGACACATACGAAAGAAGCGGATATAATAGAGCATAAGTTTGTATCAGCGGAGGATAACAGAGCATGGAACAGCAGACACACAAGCGGCGCGTCCGCTATAAAGGTACACATCCAAGAACATATCAGGAGAAATACAAAGAGTTAAATCCTGAAAAATATAAAGACACTATAGAGCATGTCATACAAAAAGGGAATACTCCTGCGGGAATGCATATCTCCATTTGTGTAAAGGAAATTTTGGATTTTTTACAGATCCGGCCGGGACAGACCGGATTGGATGCAACGCTCGGCTATGGAGGACATTCCACAGAGATGTTAAAATGTTTAGAGGGCAGGGGACATTTGTATGCTTTAGATGTTGATCCGATTGAAATCGAAAAGACGAAAAGGCGGTTAGCAGAGCGTGGATTTGCAGAAGATATATTAAGCATTAAGCAGATGAATTTTGCAAATGTAAAAGAACTGCTCCCGGAGTCAGGAAAGTTTGATTTTGTGTTAGCGGATTTAGGAGTCTCTTCAATGCAGATCGATAACCCGGAGCGGGGATTTTCCTATAAATTTGACGGACCACTGGATCTGCGCCTTGATCCGCAAAAAGGAGTTCCGGCAAGTGAGCGCCTGCGTGAGATGAGCAGAGATGAGATCGCAGGCATGCTGATAGAAAATGCGGACGAGCTTTATGCAGAGGAGATTGCAAAAGCAATTTCCATACAGCAGAAAAAGAAGCCGATCAGGACAACGACGGATTTACGGGAAGTCATAGAAAAAGCACTGACTTTTTTGCCAAAAGCAGAGCAGAAAGAAGCAGTGAAGAAGTCATCCCAGCGGTCTTTTCAGGCACTTCGGATTGATGTGAACAGTGAATATGAAGTGTTAGAGAGCTTTTTAGAAAGCCTGCCGGATATTTTAGCACCGGGTGGCAGAGTGGCAATTCTGACATTTCATTCGGGAGAAGATCGTCTGGTAAAAAAATCATTCCAGCGTTTTTATAAAGAAGGAATCTATGAAGATATCGCAAAGAATGTGATCCGCCCAAGTGCCGAAGAATGTAACCGAAACAGCAGGGCACATTCCACAAAAATGCGCTGGGCAATCAGAAAATAGAGAAAACATAAGGAGGAAATGCCAATGAGAATGTACGATCTGATTCTCAAAAAAAAGCAGGGAAAAGAATTAAATACAGAAGAAATTAACTGGATGATAAAAGAGTTTACCGAGGGCAGGATCCCGGATTATCAGATGTCGGCAATGACCATGGCAATCTGTTTTCAGGGCATGGACAAAAGGGAAACTTTTGATCTGACCATGGCAATGCGTGACAGCGGAGATGTACTGGACTTAAGCCGTATTGATGGGATCAAGGTCGACAAGCACAGCACCGGTGGCGTTGGAGATAAAGTATCGTTAGTGCTGACACCGATCGTTGCATCCCTTGGCGTTCCGGTAGCAAAGATGAGCGGAAGAGGGTTAGGACATACCGGAGGAACGATCGACAAACTGGAATCGTTTTCGGGATTTTCCACGGAAATATCGGAGGAAAAATTCATTGACAGCGTCAATACCATAGGAATCGCAATTGCCGGACAGACAGCAAACCTTGCACCGGCAGATAAGAAGCTTTATGCACTTCGGGATGTTACGGCAACCGTAGATCAGATGTCTTTGATCGCAAGCAGCATTATGAGTAAAAAATTAGCATCCGGGGCAGATGCCATTGTGTTAGATGTCAAAACCGGAAATGGTGCATTTATGCAAACAGAAGAGGATGCGATCGCACTTGCAAAAGCCATGGTAGATATTGGCAACCGGGCAGGAAAGCAGACCGTAGCCGTTATTACGGATATGGATGAGCCGCTTGGAAATGCGGTGGGAAATGCCTTAGAGATCAAAGAAGTGATCGATGCATTGCACGGTGACGGGCCGGAAGATCTGATGGAAGTCGTTTATGTATTGGGCACACAGATGTTATTGCTTGCAAAACGGGCAGAGGATGAAGAGATTGCAAGAAATCTGATCACAGAGTCCATACAGGAGAGAAAAGCCCTGAAAAAATTTGCAGAATTTATTGAAAACCAGGGCGGAAACCGTGAAGAAATCCTGCATCCGGATATGCTGCCAAAGGCACGTTATGTCATTCCGGTCTTAGCAGAAGAGGAAGGCTGTATTGAGCGGATCTTAGCACAGGATATCGGGATTGCCTGCATGACCTTAGGTGGTGGCAGGGAAAATAAAGAAAGTACGATCGACCACGGTGTCGGGATCATTTTAACGAAAAAGATATCGGATACCGTAAAAAAAGGAGAGACCTTAGCACTGATCCATGCAAATTCCAAAGAAAAAGCGGTGCTTGCATCCGGTCTGGTAAAAAATGCATACCAGATCGCAAAAGAACCGGCGAAAAAAGCTCCGATGGTGAAGTGTATTATCCGCGAATAAACAACTTGTTTTTTCCATATAGTAGACTATGAAACATAACAAGTTAAAGTCCGTCAAACAGAATATGGTAGAAACATTAGAACTCCCAAAGGATCTGATGTATGGAGATTCCATCGTGACGATTACCGGCAGGAGAGAAGTTCTGATAGAAAATTATAAAGGTATCTTAGAATATACCGGGGAATATATCAAAATCCAGACGAAAAACGCAAAACTGACCGTCTATGGAAAAAAGCTGAGCATTGAATATTATACAAATGAAGATATGAAAGTTGTCGGATTTGTAAAATCAATAGAATATGAGGCTTAGAGAATGACTGCGTTATTACGATATCTATCCGGTTATGTCTGTGTGGAACTGACCGGTTATGCAACCGAGCGTTTTTTAAATCTGTGCACAAACCATGATATCAATCTCTGGAACATGGATCATAAAGAAGATACTTATACCTTTTGTATGAGTTTAGAAGATTTTTGGAAGATCCGTCCGATGGTAAGGAAAACAAGGACAAAGATACGGATTACAAAGAGATGCGGATGGCCATTTTTTTTGTACCGCTATCGGAAAAGAAAGATGTTTTTATTAGGACTTCTGCTCTGTGTCGGCATTGTCTATGCTTTTTCGTGCTATGTCTGGAATATTGAGATCTGTGGCAACTCCACCCTGTCAGATGATACGGTTTACCGCTATTTAGAATCGGAGAAAATCCATGTCGGTACGGCAAAAGGAAAGGTAGATTGCGAAAAATTAGAGGCAAAGATCAGGCAGCATTTTTCCAATGTCATCTGGACATCGGTGCGTTTAGAAGGAACAAAGCTGACCGTGGATGTAAAAGAAAATCTGATCACACAGGAACCACAGGAAAAGCAGGAGACCGAAACGGAAGAAGCGCAGGATTTAGTAGCAGACAAAGATGCCGTGATCCTAAGTATTGTCACAAGAAACGGTACACCGAAAGTCAAAGCCGGTGATAAGGTAAAAAAAGGAAAAGCACTGGTCTTAGGGAGGATCGATATCTACAATGATGCAAAAGAGATTGCCGGCTACCGGTATTGTAAGGCAGATGCAGATATTATTGCACAAACATCCTATCCCTATCGTTATGAAGTGCCAACACTGGTACAAAAAAAGGCATATACCGGGAAAGAGAAAAAACGCTATTCTTTCTGGTACCGCAATAAATACATAGGTCTTTATCAAAACGGGATTTCCTATCGGTTTTATGACAAAGAGAGTGAAAAAGAGCAACTCTGTGTGATGGAGAATTTTTATCTGCCATTTTATATCCAGACCGATATTTACCGGGAATACCAGATGAAGAACCATAAGATAGATAAAAAAGAAGCAAAGAAAATGGCGGCAGACAATTTAGAACTTTTTCTTTCAAAATTAGAAGAAAAAGGACTTCAAATTATTGAAAAAAATGTTATGATGGATAAGGAGAAAAATAGTTATATATTTCAGGGCACCGTTTTGACGAAGGAAAAGTTAGAATCCTATCGGGCAACAAAACAGTTAGAAGTGCCAAAAGAAGAAGGAACTGTAGAAAATGAATCTGAATGAGGAAATCTTTGACATCCCGACAGAACATATGGCAAATGTGTTTGGCGGATGTGATAAAAATATAAAGAAAATTGAGCGTGCCCTGCATGTAACGATCGCTGTCCGAGAGGGAGGAATGAAGATCCTTGGAGAAGCAGCAAATGTCAAGAGTGCATCACGAGTATTTATGGAGTTAGTGAACCTGAGTAAACGTGGCAATGAGATCACCGAACAGCAGGTGGATTATGCCTTAGATTTAGCGGCAAAGCAGGAAAATGTAGGTGTGATGTCAGAAATGGATGATGACCTGATCTGTCATACCACAGCAGGAAAACCGATCAAGCCAAAGACTTTAGGACAAAAAGCCTATGTGGATGCGATCCGCAAACAGATGGTTGTCTTTGGAATCGGACCGGCAGGAACCGGAAAGACCTATCTTGCAATGGCGATGGCAATTACTGCATTTAAAAATGAAGAAGTAGGACGTATCATACTGACCAGACCGGCAATCGAAGCCGGGGAAAAGTTAGGATTTTTGCCGGGAGATCTGCAAAGCAAGGTAGATCCATACTTAAGACCGTTATATGATGCTCTCCATCAGATCATGGGAGCAGAGAATTTCCAAAAGAATATGGAAAAGGGACTGATCGAGGTCGCTCCGCTTGCCTATATGAGAGGTCGGACACTCGATAATGCATTTATCATATTAGACGAGGCGCAGAATACGACTCCGGTACAGATGAAGATGTTTTTAACGCGTATCGGATTCGGTTCAAAAGTAGTCGTAACCGGAGATGCAACGCAAAAGGATCTGCCAAAGGGTACCACATCAGGACTGGATGTAGCACTGAAAGTATTAAAAAAAGTGGAAGGTATCTCCATCTGTGAACTGACGAACAGTGACGTAGTGCGTCATCCGCTGGTACAAAAAATCGTACAGGCATATGATGCTTATGAAAAAAGAGAGTCAAAGGACAGTAAGAATAAAAGGAAAAGGACACGCACATGAAAGAAGAACGTCTGGTAAAAAGAAGAGTAGTGCCGGTCGTTGTCCTGACGGTTCTCACATTCCTGTTTACGTTCTTAATGGGAATACGAAATACCATGCCGTTAGATGAAGTGGTGGTACTGTTCTTTTTAGATTTGATATTTTTAGCGGTATTTATCTATTTTTTAGAAGAAGAAAGACTGTTAAAACAGCTTCCGACAGAGGAATGTAATGATTTTAAAAGTATAGCTGTTGTCTATGGATTGGGACTTGCGGCATTCTATATAAGCTCCTATCTGCCGGATTACAGCAGTTTTTCCTTCTGCTTTGCGGCTGCAATGGCTGTAGTGGCAAATCGGGAAATGGCACTCAGTACAGGAATTTTTCTAAATCTCCTTGCAGCGTATACGCAAAACTGGGACATCCATGTGCTGATGGCATCCGTTTTGCTGCTCTTATTGGGAACGATGTTAGCGTTGGCAGGAAAAGAGAAACATTTGCATTTATGGGTGCAATTTATATCATTTTTTGGTACAATAGTCATAGTAGCATCCTGTTACTATGCACAGGACTTTATTATCAAAGGCAGAGTGTTTGTGCTTGCTGCAGTCATCGGTGGTGTGAATCTGTTATTTTTAGAGATTATGACAAGATCTTTAGAACCTGATGTGCAAAGAACCGGGGAAGAACACTATTTAGAACTGCTCAAAGATAACTATCCGTTAGTAAGGTCTATCCGGCGTTTTTCAGAGATGGATTATTCCCATGCTTTGCGGGTTTCGGAGATTTCCGGGGAATGTGCAGGAAAGTTGGGATTAAAAGAGAATCTCTGTCGGGCAGCGGGATTTTATTATCGTATCGGACGTATGGAGGGAGAGCCTTATACGGAGAATGGGGTGCTGCTTGCACAGAATGCCTGTTTTCCGGAAGAACTGATACAGATTTTAAGGGAATACAATGGAGAACTGATGGCGATTTCCACGAGGGAATCGGCAATCGTACATATGGTAGATAAAGTGGTGACAAAGTTAGATCTGTTAGATAAAGAGACTTTTTCTACTACCTGGAATCAGGACATGGTCATCTATCAGACCTTAAACGAGAACTCGGCAACAGGAATTTATGATGAGTCGGGACTCAGTATGAATCAGTTTCTTACGATACGGGATTTTTTGGTGAAAGGAGATCATCTTTTTGACAGTAACAATCGAGAGTGAGACAGAAGTCCCATTTGATTTTGAATATGAACAGACAGCAAGAGAAGTCATTGCACAGGCAATGGATTCGGAAGAGTTTCCCTATGAGGCAGAGGTCAACCTGCTTTTAGTGGATAACGATATTATACATGAGCTGAATTTAGAACACCGGGGAATTGACCGGGCAACTGATGTGTTGTCTTTTCCGATGTTAGATTATCAGGAAGCCGGGGATTTTTCAGCTATCGGAGAGGAACAGGAATGGAACTGCAATCCTGACACCGGGGAGATTCTTTTAGGAGATATCATTATCTCTGTTCCAAAGGTGTTAGAACAGGCCAAAGAATACGGACACAGTCCGAAAAGGGAATTTGCTTTTTTAATTACGCATAGTATGCTGCATCTATTCGGTTACGATCATATGGAACCGGAAGAAGCGGCAATTATGGAAAATAAACAGGAAAAAATTCTGGAGGTTCTTGGAATTTCCAGATAAATAAGGGAGGAACTACAATGAAAAAACGCATGATGACGTTTTTGTTAGCAGTGAGTGCTTGTGCACTGTTAGCAGGATGTGGAAAGGACACTGCTCCAAAAAAAGACACATCCGCAAAAAAAGAGACTACAACAAAAAAAGATGACAATCATGACAACGATGCAAAGAGCCCGTTGACAGGTGAGTGGATCGATGCAGAGTTAGCAGGAAAACGTCCGGTTGCCGTGATGATCAGTAACATTAAGGATGCACTTCCACAGTATGGTACAAAAGCAGCAGACGTGATCTATGAATGTCCGGTAGAAGGCGGGATCACCAGAATGATGGCGATTTATCAGGATTATTCAGGATTAGAGAGAATCGGTTCCGTAAGAAGCTGCCGTCTCTATTTCCCGAAGATCGCAAATGAGTTTGAAGCAATTTATGTTCATTTTGGACAGTCTGATTTTGCACTTCCATACTTAGATGGCGGAAAGATCGATAACTTAAACGGTATCAAATCCGAAGGAAGTACAGTATTCTATCGTACAGATGATAAGAAGCCGCCACACAATGCATTTACCAGTGAAAAAGGAATCAATGCAGGAATCAAAAAGAAAAATTACGAAACAAAGTTATCTGCTGATTACACAGGACACTATACCTTTGCAGAGGATGGCAAAGAAGTGGAGCTGACAAACGGAGAAGATGCTGTTGTAGTACAGCCTGGTTACAGCGTAGATAAACCTTGGTTTGTATATGATAAAAAAGAAGGCGTTTACAAACGTTATGAGTATGGTGCAGAGCAGAAGGATGCTGCAGTAGGCAAACAGCTTACCTTTAAAAATGTGATCCTTCAGTGCTGCAGCTGGCAGTATGAGAGTGATAAGTATACCTTAAACATCGACGTGAACGGCGGTGGTTCCGGTTACTATATCACAAATGGAAAAGCAATCCCGGTAACATGGAAAAAAGATTCAACAAATGCTCCGGCACGTTATTACGATGCTGACGGCAATGAGATTACCATGAATCAGGGTAAGACATGGGTCTGCGTACTACAGGATTCTTATGCAGACAAGATTAAGTTCTACAGCAGTGAAGACGACTTTAAAGCTGCAAAATAATTTTGAGGTTTTTTTATGGGCAATAAGAAAAAATCAGAGTCCGGCTTTTTAGTACAGGGTTCGATTTTAGCAATTGCTTCCATTATCAGCCGTATCATAGGGCTCCTTTACAGGGTCCCTTTGACGGCGATCATTGGAAACAACGGAAACAGTTATTACAGTTGTGCATATGAGATTTATAGCATGCTGCTTTTGATATCCTCTTACAGTCTGCCGATGGCAGTCTCAAAGCTGGTATCGGCAAGAGTGGCAAAGGGCGATTTTAAGAATGCCTTTAAAGTATTTAAAGGGGCATTCTTATTTGCTGTCTGCTCGGGAATTGTGGCAATGCTGATCGTGTTCTTTGGCGCAGAGATGATCACGCGTCTGATGAAGACACCGCTTAGTATCTTTGCACTGAAAGTCTTAGCACCAACGCTGGTGGTTATGGCGGTATTAGGCGTTATGCGTGGATTCTTTCAGGGACTTGGAACGATGATGCCAAGTGCAGTTTCACAGATCATAGAGCAGATCATCAACGCAATTGTCAGCGTGTGGGCTGCATATCTGTTAGCAGATTACGGAAACAAGGTCGGTGCCGTACTTGGAAACGGTGAAGATTATGCAGCAGCCTATGGTGCAGCGGGCGGTACATTAGGTACAGCCTTAGGTGCCGTATTTGCATTGCTGTTTTCGATTTTTGTATTTGCAACGTATGTTCCTGTTTTTAAAGACAGGATGAACAACAGCAGAACGAAAAAGAACGAAAGCTATGGTTCCATTATGCGTATCCTGATCATGACGATCGTACCGGTGCTCTTAAGTACAACGATTTACAATATCAGCTCTGTGATCGATCAGGGAATCTATAAGAATGTTGCACTGTTACAGGGAAGTACGAACCGTCAGATGGATGAGCTTTGGGGAATCTTTTCGGGAAAATATAAAGTCCTGATCAATGTACCGATCTCCATCGCTTCTGCAATGGCTGCTTCCTGCGTTCCGAGTCTGGCAGCCGCCTATGCAAAAAAGGATGCCAAACTGGTAAGAAGCCGTATCAATTCGTCCATTCGTTTTATTATGGTCATCGCATTTCCGTGCGCGGTAGGAATCGGTGTATTGGCATCTCCGATCATGCAGCTGTTATTCGGGGACGGAGGCAAAGAAATCGAACTGATGCTTCGGATCGGAGCCGTATCTATCGTGTTCTATTCTCTGTCGACGTTAACGAATGCATTATTGCAGGGAGTAAACCGGATGCAGGCACCGGTAAAAAATGCGTTGATTGCGTTAGTACTGCATATTATCGTTCTGCTTGTCTGCATGTATGGACTGAACCTTGGTATCTATTCCGTGGTCATCGCCAATGCGTTTTTTGCACTCTTTATGTGTACTTTGAACAGACGCTCGCTCAAAAGGTACACAAGATACCGTCAGGAGGTTGGAAAGACATTTATCGTACCGGCAATTTCCTCGGCGATCATGGGTGTCGCAGTATTTTTTGCCTATGATGCACTGCATAAGCTGATTCATTCGAATGCGATCTCCACAGTAGTATGCATCGCATTAGGAGGAGTTGTCTATATCGTATGTCTGTTCCTGTTCAAAGGGCTTTCTGAAGAGGAACTTATAAACTTCCCGAAGGGAGCAACGTTAGTTCGTATTTTTAAAAAATTGCATTTACTGCGATAAACAGAATTATCCTGGTATAAAAACAAAAAATAGCGTGAATACTGTTTGGGGTGATATTATGACGAAAACAAACCGTATTCGCGCTTCTTTTATTTTAGGAGCAGCGATCCTTACCGGAGCAGGCTATCTGTGGAATACTTCTTTAGAGACAGCTCCGGAAAAGAAACAGGAAAAAAGCAAACCAAAACAGGAAGAGATGAAGGAGACCGCTAGTAGTGAGACTCCCTATGAATATGTCATAGTCAATGACAATGGATATCTGACGGTGTATCAGAAAGACTTAAAGACCGTGTATTTCCAGACCGATATTCCGTATGCGGAATTACACACCGAATTGCAGAAAAAGATCGACCAGGGCTACCTGATACAGGATGCAGAAGAACTGTATGACTTTTTAGAAAATTATTCTAGTTAAACAGGACAGAATATGATATAATTCTCCCTAAAGGGAGCGTGATAAATTTGAAGACAAAAGAGAAAAAAGAATCATCTTTTTTAAATAGGCTGTTTACAGGCGTTTCGCTTGTATATCTGCTGCTGGGCGTATTACTGATCGTGATACCGGATCTGCAGATGGAATATGTATGTTATGGGATCAGTGTTGTGCTGGTCATAATAGGTATTATTCTGATCGTAAAATATTTTTTAGAAGAATCCTATAAGAATCTGAACCAGTATGGATTTTCCATTGGAGTCTTTTTAGTCATTATCGGAGTCTGCACACTGGTCAAAAATCAGGAGATGGCAAAGAGCTTTCAGCTTTATATCGGAGTCTGCATCCTGTTAACTGCCATTATAAAACTGCAAAATGCCATGGATTTAAAAGCATTAAAGGATCGGACCTGGGGAGTCATCTGTGTCGTATCCTTAGTGATCGTAGTATGTGCGGTTCTCATTATCATGAATCCGTTTTCTAAACGGAACTATGAGATCACACTTACATATTTCAGTCTGTTATTTGACGGAATCATCAGTCTGTTCAGTTATCATTATCTGGCATTCAGAATCCGTCAGAAAGAGAAAAAGAGCCGTGTCAGAAAAGAGACAAAAGAGTTTGCCGAAAAACAGGAGCTGGAATTTTCGGATGCACCGTCTATGGATGAGAGCACAGAACCGGAAGATTTACAGCAGACAACGGACAATACGGGCAGTACAGGAGATGAATGGGAATTAGAAGAAAAAGAGCAGGAAGATGACAGCGAACAAGGAGATATCCATGTATGATGTAATTGTGATCGGCGGAGGTGCTGCGGGTATGATGGCGGCAATTGCGGCGGCGAGAGAAAAAGCATCCGTTCTGATCTTAGAACATATGGAACTCTGCGGAAAGAAAATCCTTTCTACAGGAAATGGAAGATGTAATTATACGAATAAAATGCAGGGCATCGAATATTACAGAGGCGATGACCCTGCCTTTGTATTGCCGGCACTCGAATCGTTTGGATGTGAGCAGACGATCCGTTTTTTTCAAAGTATCGGGATCGAACCGAAGGAAAAGAACGGCTATGTCTATCCAAGAAGCATGCAGGCGGCTTCCGTACGGGAAGCACTTTTGTTAGAACTTCGCAGACAGAGGGTAAAAATCGAATTAGGATGCGGAATCCGGCAGATATTACCAAAAAAAGGAAGTTATGAAATTTGCACAAAAAATGGCAATTTTCATGCAAAAACCTGCATTTTAGCGACCGGAGGAAAATCGGCAAAATATACAGGAAGTGACGGAAGCGGATTCCTATATTTAGGACCACTTTCTCATCATGTCATAGATTTAGTGCCTGCACTCACCGGTTTGCAGGCAAAACCACCATTTCCTAAGAACCTTGCAGGAATCCGTGCAGAAGCCGGAGTAAAACTCTTTGTGGAAAATACACAAATTGCATCGGATTTTGGAGAGGTTCAGATGACCGCAGAGGGAATCTCAGGGATTCCGGTATTTCAGGTCAGCCGGTTTGCCGCAAAGGCACTTGCAAAAGGGAAAAAAGTGCGTGCAGAGGTGGATTTTTTTCCGGAATATGATTCTTTAAAAGAATTAGAAGATTATCTGACCGGGCGAATGAACAGGATGAGAGATCGGACAATCCGTGAGGCATTAGAGGGACTGTTAGCAGACAAGTTGATCGATACCGCACTAAAGGATAGTGGTCTTTCTCCAAAGAAGCAGGCAGGCGACTGTACAAAGCAGGAGGTCAGGACACTTGCGAAATACTTAAAACAGTTCATCTGTGAAATTATGAGCACACGCAAATTTGAACAGTCACAGGCAACTGCCGGAGGGGTGTCAACGCAGGAAATCTATGATCAGACCATGGAGTCCAAATTATGTCCGGGACTCTTTTTTGCGGGAGAAGTGATTGATATTGATGGAATGTGCGGAGGCTATAATCTGCAATGGGCATGGTCAAGCGGCTATGTTGCAGGAACGTCCGCGGCGAAAAAAGCAAGGCAGTCAGAGTCAGGAAAGGGACAGAAATGATTCGGATACAGCAGTTAAAAATGCCCTTATCTCATAAGAGGGAAGATATCATAAAAAAAGCAGCAAAACGCTGCAAGATCAAACCGGAACAGATATTAAATTTAGAAATTGTCAGACGATCGGTGGATGCCAGAAAGAAAAGTGAGGTCTGCTATGTTTATACCATAGACCTTACGGTCGAAAATGAAATCGGAATTCTGAAGAAAGTTAACGATAAAAATATTATGTTGACTAATCGAAAGAAATATCAATTTTCAAAGGCAGAAGTTTCACAAAAAGAAACAAAATATCGCCCGGTGATCATTGGCGCCGGTCCGGCAGGACTTTTTTGTGCCTATGAACTGACGAAAGCCGGTTATGCTCCGATCTTATTAGAACGTGGAAAACGTGTGGAGGAGCGTACCGAAGATGTGAAGCGTTTCTGGGAGAGCGGCGTGTTAGACACAGGATCGAATGTGCAGTTTGGAGAAGGCGGAGCCGGTACTTTTTCCGATGGAAAGCTGAATACATTGGTCAAAGACCGTTTTGGACGAAGCCGTCATGTCTTAGAGACTTTTGTGGAATTTGGGGCAGATGCAGCGATTTTATATGATGCAAAACCACATATCGGAACGGATGTTTTAAGTCAGGTGATCGCAAATATGCGAGCCTATTTATTAGAGCACGGGGCAGAGATCCGTTTTTCGACACAGGTTACGGATTTTTTAGTGGAAGATCAGAGATTGCAGGCAATCCGGTTAAATCATGACGAATGGATGAACATCGATGCGGTAGTTTTAGCGATCGGACACAGTGCAAGAGATACGTTTGAAACACTGCAAAAACGGCAGATTCCAATGGAAGCAAAGGCATTTGCCGTTGGTTTTCGTGTAGAACATCCACAGGATATGATCGATCATATGCAATATAAGGGGGCAGATATGCGTTATCTAAGCCCGGCTTCTTATAAATTGACCGCTAATTTTGAGAACCACAGAGGGGTCTATTCCTTTTGCATGTGCCCGGGTGGTTATGTGGTAAATGCATCTTCGGAAGAAGGCAGACTGGCAGTCAATGGGATGAGTTACCATGACCGTGCCGGAAAAAATGCCAATACGGCAATGATCGTATCGGTAACACCGGAGGATTTTCCGGGAAAAGATGCATTAGCAGGTGTGGTATTTCAAAGGGAGCTTGAAAAGAAAGCATTTGCAATGGGAAACGGAAAGATACCGCAGCAGCTCTATGGCGATTTTGTAAAGAAACGCATCAGTTCTGAGTATGGGGGATTTGCAAGCTGTACCAGAGGAAAGACAGCATTTGCACCACTGCATGAATTGCTGCCACAGGAGCTGACAGAGACTTTTATTCGCGGCATGGAACAGTTCCCAAGGTATATTGAGGACTATAACCGTTATGATGCGATCTTATCGGGAATTGAAAGCCGTACCTCTTCTCCGGTCAGGATCTGGAGAAATGAGGAATTCGAGAGCGAGATCAAAGGGTTATATCCCTGCGGAGAGGGCGCGGGATATGCAGGCGGGATCATGTCGGCAGCTATGGATGGGATCAAGATCGCTGAGATGATCGCAAAGCAGTATGCACCTGTAAAATAAGATGAAGATTAAAGAAATGAAAGGAAATAAAAAGTGGCAGAATATTCACCAATGATGCAGCATTATCTGCAAACCAAAGAAGAATACCCGGATTGCATCCTGTTTTATCGTCTTGGCGATTTTTACGAGATGTTTTTTGAGGATGCCAAAATTGTATCAAGGGAGTTAGAGCTGACCTTAACGGGAAAAAGCTGCGGACAGGAGGAACGGGCACCAATGTGTGGAGTGCCGTTTCATGCCTATGAAAGCTATATGAACCGTCTGGTGGCAAAAGGATATAAGGTTGCTATCTGTGAGCAGATGGAAGACCCGAAACAGGCAAAGGGAATGGTACGGCGTGAGGTGATCCGCGTGGTGACACCGGGTACCAATATCAATGAGCAGGCATTAGACGAGGGAAAAAATAATTATATCATGTGTATTGTGTCTTTGTCAGACCAGTTCGGAGTTGCAACGGCAGACGTTACCACCGGTGATTTTTTTGTAACAGAGGTGGACAGCAAAAGAAGGCTTTTAGATGAGATCTATAAGTTTTCGCCGACCGAAGTGGTCTGCAATGAAGCACTGTTTATGAGCGGATTGGATATCGACGACCTGAAGAACCGTGTGGGCATTGTCCTGTATTCCCTAGAGAACTGGTATTTTGACGATTCCCTCTGTGAGAATACATTAAAAGAGCATTTTCGGGTCAACTCTTTAGAAGGACTTGGACTTGCGGATTTAGAATGCGGAATGATCGCATCCGGTTCTCTGCTAAAATATCTCTATGAGACACAGAAAAATTCCTTAGAACAGATTTCCGCGATCCATCCGTATACGACCGGAAAATTTATGGTATTAGACAGTTCGACCAGAAGAAATTTAGAACTGGTAGAAACATTGCGGGAAAAAGCAAAGCGGGGTTCCTTACTCTGGGTGTTAGATAAGACCAAAACAGCCATGGGAGCCAGGATGTTACGCTCTTTTGTGGAACAGCCATTGATTGAAAAAGAGGAGATCGAGGGACGGTTAGATGCCATTGAGGAGCTGATGCAAAGAGCAATCGACAGAGAAGAACTTCGGGAATATCTAAACCCTGTCTATGATTTAGAGCGACTCTTAACAAGGATTACATATCAGTCAGCAAATCCAAGAGATCTGACGGCATTTAAAAGTTCGATCGGAATGATCCCACATATCCGGGGGATTTTATTAGAATTGCAGTCAAAAGAGATACAGGGGATCTGTGAGGATATGGATACCTTAGAGGATCTGTATACATTAATCGATGCAGCTATTGAGGAAGAACCGCCGATCACGGTCCGCGAAGGCGGCATCATAAAAGACGGTTATCATGAAGAGATTGACCGTCTGCGTGAGGCGAAGAGTCAGGGAAAGAACTGGCTTGCCGAATTAGAGGCAAAGGAACGGGAAAAGACCGGGATCAAGAATTTAAAGATCAAGTTCAATAAAGTATTCGGCTACTATTTAGAGGTAACGAACTCCTTCAAAGATTTAGTGCCGGATTATTATACCAGAAAACAGACCTTAACCAATGCAGAGCGCTATATCACACCGGAACTCAAAGAGATGGAGGATATGATCTTAGGTGCGGAGGATAAACTGGTACAGTTAGAATATGAGCTGTTCCGTGAGCTGCGCGAGCAGATCGCAAAAAATGTGGTCCGTATCCAGAAAACAGCAAAGGCATTGGCAAAGATCGATGTGTTTGCCTCCTTGGCACTGATTTCCGAACAGAACCACTACTGCCGTCCGTCATTAAACCAGAATGGCAGGATCGATATTAAAAACGGCAGACATCCGGTGGTAGAAAAGATGATAAACAATGATATGTTTATTGCAAATGACACTTACTTAGACAATCAAAAGAACCGTATTTCTGTCATTACAGGACCGAATATGGCAGGAAAATCCACTTATATGCGTCAGACCGCATTGATCGTTTTAATGGCACAGATCGGATGCTTTGTGCCGGCAGAAACAGCAGATATCGGTATTGTAGACAGGATTTTTACAAGGGTCGGGGCATCGGATGATTTAGCATCCGGTCAGAGTACCTTTATGGTGGAAATGACGGAGGTTGCAAATATTTTACGAAATGCAACCGGCAACAGCCTGCTGATCTTAGATGAGATCGGGCGTGGAACGTCTACCTTTGACGGACTCAGTATTGCCTGGGCGGTCGTAGAGCATATCAGCAATCCAAAACTCTTAGGTGCTAAGACACTGTTTGCAACGCATTACCACGAATTGACAGAGTTAGAAGGAAAGTTAGACAACGTCAACAATTACTGCATCGCAGTCAAGGAAAAAGGCGATGATATCGTATTTTTACGAAAAATCGTCAAAGGCGGGGCAGACAAAAGCTATGGTATCCAGGTTGCAAAATTAGCAGGAGTGCCGGATTCTGTCATTGAGCGGGCAAAGGAGATTGCCGAAGAACTTGGCAGACATGATATCGTAGATTTTACGGAAATATTGAGCAATAAAAAGAACTCAGCAACAAAGAAAAAAAAGGAACATTTAGATGAGGTGGACTTAACACAGATGTCCCTTTTTGACGCTGTCAATGACAATGATATTATAGAAGAATTAAAAGAGATTGACGTTGGAAACCTTACGCCGATCGAAGCATTGAACAAATTATATGAATTACAGAATAAGATCAAAAACCGCTGGTAAGAGTGAAAGATGCTGTTTTTTTACATCAGACGAAGAAAAGACGATCCATATAAGTTTGTGAAAAAGATAACGAAGAAGAACAGAAAGGAGTCAGCATGCCGGGAATACATTTATTAGAGCAGTCAACCATTGATAAAATTGCTGCAGGAGAGGTTGTAGAGCGACCGTCTTCCGTAGTCAAGGAACTGGTGGAAAATGCCATTGATGCAGGGGCTACGGCAGTCACTGTTGAGATCAAAGATGGAGGAATTTCATTCATCCGTATTACCGATAACGGATGCGGTATTTCCAAAGAAGAAATACCGATGGCGTTTTTGCGCCATTCTACCAGTAAGATCAAAACCGTAGAAGATCTTTTACATGTTACCTCATTAGGATTTCGCGGGGAGGCACTTTCGAGTATTGCGGCAGTTTCACAGGTAGAGCTGATCACAAAGCCGGCAGATGCCCTGACCGGAAGCCGTTATCTGATAGAGGGCTCAAAAGAAGTAAAACTAGAAGAAATCGGAGCACCGAACGGTACGACATTTTTAGTACGCAATCTGTTCTATAATACACCGGCAAGACAGAAATTCTTAAAATCAGCACAGACAGAAGCCTCTTATATCAGCGATTTTATGGAGCGGTTAGCATTATCCAGACCGGATATCTCCTTTCAGTTCATATCCAATAACCAGCCAAAGCTAAATACTGCAGGAAACGGCAACTTAAAAGATGTCATTTATCGGATCTACGGCAGGGATATTGCGATGAACCTTTTAGAAGTCCATACGGAATGTGAATTCATGAAAGTGAACGGATTTATCGGAAAACCCGTGATATCCAGGGGAAACCGTAATTTTGAGAGTTACTTTATCAATCAAAGATACATCAAAAGCAGTCTGGTAGCAAAGGGCATTGAGGATGCCTATAAACTGCATCTGATGCAGCATCAATATCCGTTTACCGTCTTACATCTGACCATGGACGGAACGCTTTTAGATGTCAATGTTCATCCGTCGAAGATGGAACTTCGGTTTTCCGATGGAAAAGGGGTCTATGAATTCCTATATGAGAGCTTGAAAGAAGCATTAGAACATAAGGAGTTCATACCGGAGGTCAGTGTGGAAGATCAGGATTCGTTAAAAAAATCAAAAACTACCACACAGCCAAGGGTAAAAGCGCCGGAACCATTTGAAACCAAACGTGTCGAAAAAGAACAGATCAGATCAGAACAAAGCAAGGAAAATAATAAGGACAGAATACTGTCAGAACAGGAAAAAGGTACTTCTGAACAGGAACAAAAACTCTCGGAACAAACGAAAGCCATCCCGGATGAAACTCCGGACAAAGAAAAGGTTGTGATGGAGAATCTTCCACTGACCGGGGAACAGCTTACCCTGCGTGAAATGCCGGAATATGGCGGACAGTTCTTAACACAGGAGGCGAAAGCAAAGCACCGGATCATCGGACAGGTGTTTGATACCTACTGGCTGGTACAGTTTGAAGACAAGCTGTTTATCATCGACCAGCATGCAGCCCATGAAAAAGTCCTGTTTGAACGAACCATGGCAAGCCTTGAAAAGAAAGAATATACTTCCCAGCAGCTTTCCCCACCAATGGTAGTGAGCCTGAATATGCGGGAAGAACAACTGTTAAAAAAATATCTTTCCGAATTTGAGCGTCTCGGTTATGAGATCGAATCTTTTGGAGGCAAAGAATATGCAGTCTGTGCCGTACCGGGTAATCTGTATTATTTAAACCAGCAGCAGCTTTTTATCGAGATGTTAGATAGCTTAAATGAAGAGAGCGGTGCAAAGACCAGTGATGCGATCATTGAAAAGATCGCAACGATGTCCTGTAAAGCGGCAGTCAAAGGAAACCAGCATCTGCAAAAAGCAGAGATGGAGCATCTGATCGAGGAACTGCTGACCTGTGAGAATCCTTATCAATGCCCACACGGAAGACCAACGATCATATCCATGAGCCGTTATGAGTTAGAAAAGAAATTTAAGAGGATAGTGTAATGGAGACAGAAAAGAAACCATTGATCATACTGACAGGTCCTACCGCCGTTGGAAAAACCGACTTGTCGATCGCATTGGCAAAAGCCGTAAACGGAGCAGTGATCTCAGCGGATTCCATGCAGGTTTACCGCTACATGGACATCGGTTCGGCAAAAATCAGCAAAAAAGAAATGCAGGGCGTACCTCATTATCTGGTAGATGAGTTCATGCCGGATGAGGAATTCAACGTAGTAAAATTTCAGGAATATGCCAAACGCTATCTGAAAGAAATCTATGAAAAAGGCCAGATTCCGATCTTAGTCGGCGGTACGGGATTCTATATCCAGGCAGTGTTATACGATATTGATTTTACCAGTGAAAGAGAAGATACGGCATATCGGGAGCAGTTAGAGCAGCTTGCAAAAGAACATGGAGCAGAATATCTGCATCAGATGTTAGAAAAAGTTGATGCAGCATCGGCAAAAGCCATTCATCCGAACAATGTAAAGCGTGTGATCCGGGCATTGGAGTTTTATGAAAAAACAGGACGGACAATATCTTCCCACAACGAGCAGGAAAAAGAAAAAGAAAGTCCCTACAATGCGGCATATTTTGTATTAAATGATGACCGGAATGAAATCTACAGGCGTATCGATCTGCGTGTGGATCAGATGATGCAGGCGGGACTTATCGAAGAGGTCAGACGATTAAAAGACAGGGGCTACACCAAAGACATGGTATCCATGCAGGGATTGGGATATAAAGAAATCTTGGATTATTTAGACGGAAATACCACTTTAGAAGAAGCAGTATATATCTTAAAACGGGACACCCGCCATTTTGCAAAACGCCAGCTTACCTGGTTTCGCAGAGAGCATGAGGTGATCTGGGTAGAAAAAGAAGAATTTTCGCATGACAACCGGAAGATACTGGATTTTATGAAAAAAGAATTAACAGAAAGAGGAATATTATGAGCATTCAAAATGAGGCAGAAACAATCATCACACAGCAATACCTAAAAATGGGGATCCAAAAAGAAGTCTATGATTTTGGACATTCGATAGAAGCAGGCTTAAAAGAACGGTTTGAACAGATCGATAAAATGGCAGAGTACAATCAGTTAAAAGTCATCCACGCCATGCAGAAAAACAAAGTCAGTGCGGAGTGTTTTAATCAGTCCAGCGGTTATGGCTATAATGATTTAGGACGTGATACCTTAGAGAAAGTCTATGCAGATGTATTTTGTGCCGAGGATGCGTTAGTACGCCCACAGATCACCTGTGGAACACATGCACTGGCATTGGCACTGATGTCAAATCTGCGTCCGGGAGATGAGTTGCTTTCACCGGTGGGAAAACCTTACGATACATTAGAAGAAGTCATCGGGATACGTCCATCGAAAGGCTCACTGGCAGAATACGGAATCTCTTACCGACAGGTGGATTTATTAGAGGATGGCAGCTTTGACTTTGAAAATATCAAAAAAGCGATCAATGACAAGACAAAGTTAGTGACGATACAGCGTTCAAAGGGATATCAGACCAGACCGACACTTTCCGTAGACAGGATCGGGGAACTGATCGCTTTTGTCAAAAAAATAAAGCCGGATGTCATCTGTATGGTGGACAACTGTTACGGAGAATTTGTAGAAGAAAAAGAACCGATCGAGGTAGGGGCAGATATGATCGTCGGTTCTCTGATCAAAAATCCGGGCGGCGGACTTGCACCGATCGGCGGCTACATTGCCGGAAAGCGGGAGTGTGTGGAAAATGCAGCTTACCGACTGACATCTCCGGGACTTGGAAAAGAGGTAGGAGCTTCCTTAGGAGTCATCCAGTCCTTTTATCAGGGCTTGTTTCAGGCACCGGTGGTTACGGCAGGCGCATTAAAGGGAGCTATTTTTGCGGCAAATATCTATGAAAAACTCGGATTTAACGTAGTTCCGAATGGAAAGGAATCCAGACATGATATCATTCAGGCAGTTACATTGAACTCGCCGGAGGCACTCTGTGCATTCTGCGAAGGAATCCAGACGGCGGCACCGGTCGATTCCTATGTTACACCGGAACCGTGGGATATGCCGGGCTACGATGCACAGGTCATTATGGCAGCAGGAGCTTTTGTGCAGGGATCTTCCATTGAACTGAGTGCCGACGGACCGCTAAAACCACCTTATGCAGTCTACTTCCAGGGAGGACTGACCTGGTACCATGCAAAACTTGGAATTCTTTGGTCTTTACAAAAACTTTATGAACGAAACCTTGTAGACAAGAGCAGGATGTGCTAATATATTCTGTGTGTAATTTTTACGGAGGAAGTTTACATAAATTGCCACGTTGAGAGAGCGGAAAGGAATTTATGACAAAACATGAGACTGTAAAAGAATTGCCGGATACGGAACAACCATATGAGAAATGTTACACGCGGGGAGCGGAATATCTCTCCGATGCGGAACTGCTTGCCGTTATCCTAAGAACCGGGACAAATGGTATAAGATCCATCGAACTTGCTCAGAATATTTTAAAGATCCATGATAAGGGGCTTTTAGGACTGTATGACCTGAGTAAAGAGGAACTGTTACAGATACCGGGGATCGGAAAGGTCAAAGCGATACAGTTAAAATGTATTGCAGAACTGAGCAAGCGGATCAGCCGTCTTTCCTTACGGGAGGGGGTAACATTAGAATGTGCGGAGTCCGTAGCGAACTACTATATGGAACAGCTCCGACATGAGACGAAAGAGGTTTTGTTAGTCAGTCTTTTTACCGGAAAGGGGAGACTGATCACAGAACAGGTGGTTTCCGTTGGAAGCATCAACAGTTCCGTTGTTTCGCCAAGAGAGATTTTTTATACGGCAATCATTCATAATGCAGCATATCTGATATTGCTGCACAACCACCCAAGTGGTGATCCGACGCCAAGTGAACAGGATTTCAAGGTCACAGAGCATTTAAAGATCTGTGGCAAGTATATGGACATCCAGCTTGCGGATCACATCATTATTGGAGACAATCAATATTACAGCTTTCGAGAAAACGGACGATTATAAGTCAAAAGGGAGAAATACAATGAGCAATACATTCGGAATTGATTTAGGCACCTGCAATGTCAAGGTTTTTTGCAAGGCAACAGGAAAGGTCCTGAACGAAAAAAATACTATCGCGATTGTGAACAAGAATCAGATGTATGCATATGGAGATCAGGCATATGCCATGTATGAAAAAGCACCGGAGAACATCAATGTAACATTTCCGGTGATCAATGGTGTTATCGCAGACTATGCAAACATGCAGACGATGATTTTTGAATTTTTAGAAAAATATTCCAAGGGAAAGGTGCGTGGAGCAGAGTTTGTCGTTGCCGTACCAACTGATATTACAGAGGTCGAGAAAAAGGCATTTTTTGACATCTTTGCAAAGAGCAAGGTAAAACCAAAAGGCGTGCTTCTTTGCGAAAAACCACTTGCAGATGCCGTTGGACTGGGCATTGATGTCAACGAGCCGACCGGTGTCATGGTTGTGGATATCGGAGCAGATACAACAGAGATTTCCGTCATGTCATTAGGCGGACTGGTACTGAGCGACCTGCTTCATTTTGGGGGAAACCGGATTGATGAATCCATTATTTCCCATCTGAAACGTACCTACAGTCTGGTGATCGGACAAAAGACAGCAATGACCTTAAAAGAGAAGTTGGGCTATGGCGTACCGGGTGCAGAAGACAGCATGGTGATCGTCGGAAGAGACTTAGTCAGCGGACTTCCGGTGGAGAGAGAGATTTCAACCGAGATTGTCTACGAGGCGATCAAAGACAACCTGAACTCTATCTGCAACTCCATCAAGATGATCTTAGAAAAGACGCCGCCGGAGCTTGCAAAAGATATTATCCATTCTGGAATCTATATTACGGGTGGAAGCTCTAAAATACATAGACTTGATGAACTGTTTACGGAAATTACCGGAATCAAGGTCAACTGTGCCGAAAATCCGGAGGAGACGGTAGTTCAGGGTCTGAATAAAATTGTTTCAGATGAAAAATATAAACGTCTGACCTTTACAATGAAAACAAAGATTTATAAATAGAGGCATTTATGAAGCGTAAAAAGAACAAAAATTCTTTTCCTGCAAGATATCTGCTGTTAGTCCTTTGCGGAATCTGCCTGATCGTCATGTTTTTAGCATATTCCGTGGGCGGTACTTCCGGCGGACCGTTAAATTCCGTGGCAAGTTATATTTTTGTTCCAATGCAGAAGGGAATTAATTCGGTAGGTACATTTTTTTCGAATAAATCCGACCGTTTTCAAACCTTAGAATCTGTGATGGATGAGAATACAAAGCTGAAAGAACAGGTAGAAAAGCTGTCCACAGAGTTAAATACCGTCAAGTTAGAGCAGTACGAGTTGGAAGATTTGCGGGAATTGTATAAACTGGATCAAAAATATCCAAATTATAAAAAAGTTGCGGCAAATGTCATCGGAAAAGACAGCGGTAACTGGTTTAACGTCTTTTTGATCGACAAGGGAAAAAAAGACGGAATTGAAAAAGATATGAACGTTATGGCAGGAAACGGTTTAGTCGGAATTGTCATAGATGTAGGACCGCATTATGCAAAGGTGCGTTCGATTATTGACGATACCAGCAAAGTCAGCGGAATGGTGTTATCGACTTCCGGCAACTGTATTGTAAACGGTGATCTGCAGGCAATGAATGACAACTGTGAGATTACCTTTAAGAATCTGAAGGATGCAGATGACAAGGTAAAAAAGGGTGACCAGGTGGTTACTTCTTATGTCAGTGATAAGTTCTTACAGGGAATCCTGATCGGTTATGTAAGTGAGACCGAAATGGATTCTAACAATATCACCAAATCGGGAACTATTACCCCGGCAGCCGATTTTGAACATTTGCGTGAGGTGCTCGTCATCTTAGATAAGAAGACGGACGCAACTTCAGATACGGAGAAATAAGGATGAGAAGAAAAATTTCAGTCATACTGATCGTAGTTATATGTTTTCTGATGCAAAGTACACTGTTTTCAGCATTGTCCTTTGCATCAATATCCCCCAATCTTCTGATCGTGGTGGTTTCTTCCTTTGGTTTTATGCGTGGAAGAAAAGAGGGAATGTGGATCGGACTTTTTTGCGGAGTATTAATGGATATCTTCTTTGGGGAGATTCCGGGATTTTATACTCTGCTATATCTGTTGATCGGGTATGTGAACGGAATGTTTCGGAAAGTTTTTTATCCGGATGATATCAAACTTCCGATGATCCTGATCTTAGGAAGTGACTTCGTATTGAATTTAGCAATTTATCTGCTTCGTTTCCTTCCAAGAAAAAAGATCCATTTCGGGTACTATCTGTTCCATATCATGATACCGGAGATGGTCTATACTTTAGTAATTACAATCGCACTTTATTTTATAATACTGAAGATCAACAGACACCTCGAAACGATTGAAAAAAGGAGTGCAGCAAAATTTGTTTGATAAGATAAAAGAAGTCTTTGCAAATATATTAAAATCCAGAATTTTAGTATTGACGATCATCATGTGCATTTTGTCATTCCTGTTGCTTTGGCGGGTGTTTAACCTGCAGATTATCAATGGTCAGGAGTATTTAGACAATTATACCTTAAAAATTGAAAAAACGAGGGATTTAGCAAGCACACGAGGCAATATCTATGACAAAAACGGAAAACTCTTAGCATACAATGAACTTGCTTATGCCATTACTTTAGAGGATAACGGAGTCTACAACTCCAGAGCGGAACGAAATAAGGCACTGAACAAGGAACTCTATCGTCTGTTAAAAGTTTTAGATAAGAATAAAGACCAGATCAGGAATGATTTTTACATCAGTTATTCCGAACGGGATGGCTATCAGTATACGGTTTCCGGTACGACATTAAAACGATTTCTTGCTGACATTTACGACCACAAATCGACAGATGATCTCAAGTATAATAAGACCTTAGGATACAACGAAGCCGAGGCAACGCCGGAACAGGTCATGGAGTATCTGTCCTCTGATAAGCGTTATGGTATTTCAGACAAGTACAGTGCTTATAACCGTTACCGGATCCTAGTCCTGCGCTATGCCATTGCACAGAACAGCTATCAGAAATTTGTCCTTACGGTCTTAGCAACCGGTGTCAGTGACGAGACGGTAGCATGGGTCAGTGAGAATTCCGATACCCTGCAGGGAATGTCTGTCAATGAAGAGACTGTCCGTAAATATAATGATAGTAAATATTTTGCACATATCATTGGCTATACCGGACAGATTTCCGTAGATGAATATAAGGAACTGTCGAAAAAAGATAAATCCTATTCCCTTACCGATGTGGTGGGAAAATCAGGAATTGAGCAGGTCATGGACAAAGAACTGCAAGGCGAAAAGGGCTATGAAAAGATCAGCGTAGACAACCTTGGAAAAGTGGTAGATGTAATTAAACGCAAAGAACCGACGGCGGGAAATGATGTCTATTTGTCCATTGATGCGGATTTAACGAAAGCGGTTTATGATCTGTTAGAGCAGGAGATCGCAGGAATCGTATACTCGAAGATTGAAAATATCAAAGAGTACCATTCCACCGGTTCGGCATCCGATATCAAGATTCCGATCGATGATGTATATTTTGCATTTATCAATAACGGAATGATCGACACTTCGCATTTTACGGAGGATGATGCAAGCGATACAGAGCGTACCGTATACAGTGCATATACCTCAAAGGAAAGCTCGGTACTTTCAAGAATGGACAGTCTGCTTTCCGGCAGTGCCAATACACCGTTTGGCGAACTCGGCGAGGAAGATCAGGATTATATCACAGAGCTGATCAAACGCCTGAAATCCAATGGCGTACTCGACAACAGTGCGATTGATACATCAGATGGAACTTATGTAAACTGGAAAGAGGGAAAGATTTCCTTGAATGAATATCTGAATTATGCAATTTCTAAAAGCTGGATCGATATCAGTAAATTTACCGTAGAAGAAAAATATTCAGATTCCGAAGAAATTTTCCAGTCGCTTACTGCTTATATCTTAGACGACTTAAAAGAGGATTATAATTTCAGTAAAATTGTCTATAAGTACATGATCCGCCAGAATATGATCAGTGGCACACAGCTTTGTCTGATCCTCTATGATCAGGGCGTACTTGAAAAGGACGAGGCACAGATTGCGGCATTAAGCAACGGTTCTGCGAGTGCATACAATTTTGTCAGAGAGAAGATCAAGAGTCTTGAGATCACTCCGGCGCAGCTTGCATTAGACCCATGCTCCGGTTCCTGTGTTGTTACAAATGTTAAGACAGGAGAATTGTTAGCACTGGTTTCCTATCCGGGCTATGACAATAACCGTTTGGCAAATTCCGTAGACAGTGAGTATTACAGCTCGTTAAGCAATAATCTGTCCCTGCCGCTTTATAATCATGCAACACAGCAAAAGACGGCACCTGGTTCTACCTTTAAAATGGTCAGTGCGGTTGCAGGTCTGACGGAAGGAGTTATTTCCATTGGGGAGCATATTACGGATAAAGGACAGTTTGACCGTTTTGCAAACGGACCAAAATGTTGGATCTATCCAAGTTCCCATGGAAGCATCAATGTATCAGAAGCGATCCGGGATTCATGTAACTATTATTTTTCCGAGGTTGGTTACCGCTTAAGTTTACAGGGCGGCACCTATAACGAAGAAAAAGGTTTAGAAAAGATTAAAGAATATGCATCGCTGTTTGGATTAGATTCCAATACCGGAATCGAGATACCGGAGAGCAAACCGGAGATCGCAACCGAATATCCGGTTACGGCAGCATTTGGACAGAGTAATCATAACTTTACAACGTCAGAACTGGCCCGTTATGTAACAACGGTTGCAAATTCGGGAACACTTTATAAAGAAACACTGTTGAAAAAGGTCTGTGACCCGGATGGAAAGACGATCAAAGAGTATGGACCTACCGTAGAAAACCAGTTGAGTGAAGTTTCCGGTTCTACATGGGATGCTGTTCATTCCGGTATGAGAATGGTGATTTCCACACTGGATGCATTTAACGGAATGGGCGTAGAGGTAGCCGGAAAGACCGGTACTGCCCAGCAGGTACAGACACGTCCAAACCATGCGTTGTTTGTAGGATATGCACCATATGCAGATCCGGAGGTATCCATTGCAACGCGTATTGCGTATGGTTATACTTCCCATAATGCAGCAGATGTTTCAGCACAGATTTTGAAATACTATTTCAAACTTGCAAGCGAAGAAGAGCTGTTAGACGGAACCGCAGAAGATGTGGGAAACTCTGCAAATGCCGTTACCGATTAACAGTATGAGGAGGGATTGCATGGAACAACAGGTGATCTTAAAAAGTAACCGTTATGGCATCAATCTGATTCTCAATGAGAATCTGCCCTTTGAAGAGTTACTGGATGCAATTATTTTAAAGTTTCATGAGTCAGATAAGTTTTTTAAAAATGCCAGTATCGCGATCACTTTTTCCGGCAGACACCTGTCTACGGAAGAGGAGATACGTATCATAGATGCCATCACGGAACAGACGAGTATCCATATTATCTGTGTGTTAGACAGTGATGAACAAAAAGAACTGGATACGAAAGCACAGATTGAAGAATTTTTAAGACGTCAGGAGGAAAGTACCGGACAGTTTTATAAAGGGACACTTCGTTCCGGACAGGTCTTAGAGTGTGAATCCAGTGTTGTAGTTGTCGGAGATGTGAATCCGGGAGCGAAGATTGTGGCAAAAGGAAACATTGTTGTCTTAGGAAGTTTAGACGGCAATGCCTATGCCGGAGCAGCTGGAAATTCGGAATCGTTTGTGGCAGCGCTGCATATGAATCCGATTCAGATAAAAATTGCCGATGTCATTGGCAGAAGCGAAGATAAGAGTCCGTTAGAAAGATTACGCGGACGAAAAAAACAGTTAGAACCTCAGGTAGCATACATAAAAGAGGAAGCCATTTGTATTGATGTCATGAAGAATGGAATGTTTGAAAACTTTTATTAAGCGGAGGTTATAATGGGTGAAGTAATCGTAATAACATCAGGAAAAGGCGGTGTGGGCAAGACAACAACGACTGCTAACATCGGAACAGGTTTGGCACAGATGGATAAAAAGGTCATATTGATCGATACAGACATTGGCCTTAGGAACTTGGATGTTGTTATGGGATTGGAAAACAGGATCGTCTATAATCTGGTAGATGTGATCGAAGGAAACTGTCGTTTAAAGCAGGCAGTCATCAGGGATCGGAAATATCCGAACCTCTATCTGATACCTTCAGCACAGACGAAGGACAAGACAGCCGTCAATCCGGAACAGATGAAAAAACTCACCGAAGAACTGAAAGATGAATTTGATTACATATTGCTGGACTGCCCCGCAGGAATTGAGCAGGGATTTTTAAATGCGATCGCGGGTGCGACAAGAGCAATAGTAGTGACTACTCCGGAAGTCTCAGCAATCCGGGATGCAGACCGTGTGGTCGGACTTTTAGAAGCAGCCGAGATGGAACAGATCGAACTGGTGGTAAACCGTATCAGGATTGATATGGTCAAACGGGGCGACATGATGTCGTTAGAAGATGTCTGTGAAGTATTAGCAATCGAGCTTCTAGGAGCAGTGCCGGACGATGAAGCCATTGTTGTTTCTACAAACCGGGGCGAACCGTTAGTTGGAAGCAGTGCAATGGCAGGTATCGCATACAGTAATATATGCAAAAGAATTTTAGGATATGACGTGCCTCTTATGACTTTTGAAAATAAAACAGGATTTTTTTCAAAAGTATCAGGTTTATTTAGAAGATAGGAGGCAGGCATGGGAATCTGGGATTTATGGAACAGGAAGAGTTCCAAAGATTTTGCGAAGGACAGGTTAAAGCTGTTGTTAGTCTCTGACCGGGCAGGCTGTTCTTCAGAAGTAATGGAACTGATGAAAAACGATATTATCTCTGTGATATCAAAATACATGGAGATTGACGAAGAGGAACTGGATATACAGATTACAAAGACGGAGTCGGAGGACCATCGGGGAATGATCCCTGTCATGGTGGCAAATATTCCAATCCGTGATATCAAGCATAAAGGAAATTAAAGGTGTTATGTTAAAACAGTACAAACTCAAAGATTATGATTTTCGTCTGGTCGCCTATGTGGTGGTGTTGACCATCATCGGAATACTGGTGATCGGAAGTGCAAACAGCTCGGTACAGGGGAAACAGATCCTTGGTCTGGTCTTAGGACTGATTACCATGGTGGTGGTCTCGCTGATGGACTATGAGTTTCTTCTGCGGTTTTCGTGGATATTTTATTTTATTAATATAGTCCTTTTGACACTGGTATTGATTATGGGTGACAAATCAAAAGGTGCTACCCGTTGGGTGGAGATCGCGGGAATCCGCTTTCAGCCGTCGGAGTTAGGTAAGATTCTTTTGATCCTGTTTTTTGCATACTTCTTTGCAAAATATCAGGAGAGTGTCAATCGTCCGAAGGTTCTGATCGGTTCTTTTATCTTAGCGGGAATTCCACTGGCACTGATAAAAAAAGAGCCGGATCTGTCCACAACGATCGTGACAGCACTGATCTTTCTTGTACTGTTATTTATGGCAGGACTCAGCTACAAATTTATTGCGACAGTCCTTGCTGTTTCCGTTCCTTCGGCAGCAATCTTTTTAGCGTTGATCCTGCAGCCGGATCAGAAGATTTTAAGGGGTTATCAGTATAAAAGGATCATGGGATGGCTTCAGCCGGAAAAATATGCAGATGATGCTTACCAGCAGCAGAACTCCATTATGGCGATCGGTTCCGGGCAGTTGTTGGGAAAAGGACTCTATAATACCGATGTCAATTCCGTAAAAAACGGTAATTTTATTTCAGAACCACAAACAGACTTCATTTTTGCGGTAGTTGGAGAGGAAATGGGCTTTTTAGGAAGTGCATTGATCATAATTTTACTCTTACTAATTACCATAGAATGTATTATAATAGCTAAAAGGGCAAAAGATTTATCGGGAAGACTGCTTTGCTGTGGAGTCGCAGCATTGATTGGATTTCAGAGTTTTGTAAACATCTGTGTAGTAACCGGACTGATGCCAAATACCGGTCTTCCACTTCCTTTTGTAAGCTATGGACTGACTTCTTTAGTATCATCATTTATTGGTATCGGGTTAGTCTTAAATGTCGGGTTACAACCTAGAAAATATGGATCGGGGGAACGTACTTCATGAATATTGGGCTGATCGCACATGATGCAAAGAAAAAACTGATGCAGAATTTCTGCATCGCATACAGGGGGATTTTATGCAAAAATGATCTGTATGCCACGGGAACGACAGGACGTCTGATCGAAGAAGTGACAAATATAAACATTCACAAGTATTTAGCGGGACATTTAGGCGGTGTCCAGCAGTTAGGGGCGCAGATATCAGCAAACGAGATCGATCTGGTGATCTTCTTAAGAGATCCGTTGACAAAAAAAGCACACGAACCGGATGTTGCCCTGATAGCACAGCTTTGTGATGAACATAATATTCCGTTAGCAACAAACCTTGCGACAGCGGAGCTTTTGATCAGAGCCTTAGAGCGAGGAGATTTAGACTGGCGTGAAATGTATAAGTAAAAGAAAAAAAGCAGCTGCACTGCTTGGAGTATTTGTCATCGGACTTACCGGCTGCACCTCAAAAGAAGTTGTATTGGAAAATGCCTATGATGTCTGTGACACATCTGCAAAATACGGCATCACGGAAAATGGGGCATCCCAGTCGGCAGAATTCTTTGCAAGGGATTTAGTCGTAACCGAGGATGAGAACCTTGGTTTAGAAAAGACAACCGAACGTGTGGCAGAGGCGGCAGGCGTATTTTTGACTTCCAAAAAAGAAGCCGTATATAAAAAGAATATTTTTGAAAAACTTTATCCGGCGAGCACGACAAAAATACTGACCGCATATGTTGCCTTAAAAAACGGCAATTTAGACGATGTAGTAACCGTCAGTGCCAATGCAGCGAATCAGGCGAGTGATTCTTCGGTCTGTGAGTTAAAAGAGGGGGATAAGATTACCTTAAGAGACCTCTTATATGGTCTGATGCTTCGCAGCGGAAATGATGCGGCAGTTGCGATCGCTGAGCATATCAGTGGAAGTTCAGAAGAATTTGTGGTGTTGATGAATGCGGAGGCAAAAGCATTAGGTGCGACCGGTTCGCATTTTGTAACACCGAACGGACTGCATGATGAGGAACACTATTCTACCGTATATGATATGTACCTGTTTATGAATGCTGCGGTGAAAAATGAAACATTCTTAGAAATCATTAAAAGCAGCCATTATACAGCAAATTATACGGACGCTGCCGGAAATCCGGTAACGAAAGAATGGGACAGCACAAATAAATACTTAATGGGAACAGAACCGATGCCGGAAGGAGTGACAGTCATTGGAGGAAAAACCGGCACGACCGGAGAAGCGAAGTACTGTCTGGTGCAATATAATGAGAACACAGCAAAAGAACCGGTGATCTCGATTGTCCTGAAAGCAGACAGCCGTGATAATATGTATCTTTTAATGAGTGAAATGTTAAAGAATTTTGCGAATTAATGTTGTATTTTCCGACGCGATATATTATAATTATTTTAAGAAAAATCATCGTTGATTTTTGAATTGTATGAAATTTTCTGAGAATCAGGATGATTTTTAAAATTTATTGGTTCGGGAGGAAATGCCATGGTAGAGATTATAGCTGGAGAAAAGGGTAAGGGTAAGACAAAACATCTGTTAGACAGAGTCAACGGAGCAGTTCCTGGTTCTAATGGAAATATCGTATATCTGGACAAGAGCCAGAAACACATGTACGAGTTGAGCAACAAGGTTCGCCTCATCAATGTAAAAGATTATCCGATTGAGGACTGCGATGAATTTATCGGATTTATCTGTGGAATCATTTCACAGGATCACGATTTAGAAGAATTGTACTTAGATAGTTTTCTTACCATTGCGAACATAAAAGACGATGAGTTTGAGCATGCCGTTGAAAAACTGGATTCTATCAGTGAAAAGTATGGAGTGAAAATGACACTCAGCGTTTCAATGAACGAAGCAGATTTTTCGGAAAAAGCGAAATCAAAAATCGTTATTTCTCTTTAATGAGTAAACCGTGAATTTATAATCGCCTTAAGGGTGCAAAGGTCATCCTTAAGGCAATTTTTATGGCTGTGACATGGCATTTACCGGCTTAAGATTTTATAAGTTTTACTTCAAAAATATTGTGAAAAAAGGGGCTTGATGGTACAATATTTTTTGAAGTAATTTTAGAAAGGCAGCAGCATGAAAAAAAAGAACAAAAAAGTTGTCAGATACAGAAAACCACTCCACATCAACATCGGAGTGATCGTATTTGGCATTATTTTGATATATCTGGTATTTAATCTTTTTTTCTATTTTACAAAAAAACATATTTCTGTCTATGAGGTCAATCAGGGAACGATTGCAACCAATCATACATATCGCGGGTTGATCTTAAGAAGTGAAGAGATTGTCGGCTCTGCCGGTGAGGGCGAAGTGACTTATTTTCTAAAGGATGCTTCTAAAGCCGGAACGAAGACACCTGTTTACAGTTTAGACAGTACAGGCAGCGTATTAGAAAAAATGGATGATGAGAAAAAGGACGGGGATTTATTTACAAAGGACAATTATTTAGAATTAGAGAATACGGTGCAGTCTTATACCGGAAGCTATGACAGTCAGAATTTTTACAGTGTCTATGCATTTAAAGATGAAATGGAAGCAAATATGATGGAGATCCGGAATGTCAATGCACTGAATGCTATTAAGGAAAAGACAGATACTTCCTCGCTGCAAATGCAAAATGCCATCAAGCCGGGCGTAGTGGTATATTATACGGATGGTTATGAAAATGTCAAGACCGACACCTTGACAGAGGCATCTTTTGATGAGAACCAGTACAAAAAAGTGAATTTGAAAGACCAGACGACGGTCGGAAAGAATGTTCCGGTTTATAAACTGATCACTGATGAGAACTGGAATGTTATATTTAAGATATCTAAGGATTTAGCAGAAAAATTAAAGGACGATAATACGGTGGAGGTACTGTTTAAAGATGATGGGAATACAATCTGGGCGTATTATGACATTTTGACCATTGATAAAGAACCTTATCTGAACCTGAAACTCCGTACCTCGATGATCCGGTTTGCAAACCAGCGGTTTATTGATATTGAGCTGCTTTTAGATGACGCAAAAGGATTAAAGATCCCAAATTCGGCGATTACTACCAAAAAATTCTTTACCGTTCCAAAGGAATATTTTGTAAAGGGAAAAGGCTCAAATAAAGAGGGTCTGATCGTTACGGGAAAGGACAAGAATACGACTTATATTACACCGGAGATTTTTTACGAAAAAGACGGTATGTACTATATTGATGATGAGAATGTAACGTCCGGAACAGTGATACAGAAGAGTGACTCGAATGAAACCTATACGATTCGTCAGACTGCAAAGCTGAAAGGCGTTTACAATATTAACAAGGGGTATGCGGTGTTTAAGCAGATCGACATACTCTATCAGAATGAAGAATATGCCATTTTAAAGCAGGGAACCGATTACGGTGTTGCCCTATATGACCATATTGCCTTAAAGGGAAATACGGTAAAAGAGAATGATCTGATTCATTAAAGGAGTGATTTAAAAATGCTAAAAGAAAACTTAGAAGAAGTAGAAGAAAAAATTGCCAAAGCGTGTGAGCGTGCAGGCAGAGCACGAGAGGAAGTAACCCTGATCGCGGTCAGCAAGACAAAACCGGTAGAGATGTTACAGGAGATCTACGATGAGGGAATCCGTGATTTTGGCGAAAATAAAGTACAGGAACTGACAGAAAAATATGAAGTTATGCCAAAAGACATGAAATGGCATATGATTGGACATCTGCAAAGAAATAAAGTAAAATATATTGTGGACAAGGTAACACTGATCCACTCCGTGGACAGTCTGCGTTTAGCAGAGACGATCAGCAGGGAGGCAGAAAAAAAAGGCGTTACGGTTCCGATTTTAATCGAGGTCAATATTGCAGGGGAAGAGACAAAATTTGGACTGTCCTCTAAGGAAGAAGTCATTTCTCTGACCGAACAGATCGCCGCATTACCGAATCTGTCTGTCAAGGGACTGATGACGGTGGCACCGCCGGCCAAAGATCCGGAGGAAAACCGCCCGTTTTTCCGTGAAATCAGGCAATTATCTGTTGACATAACAAATAAAAACATTGATAATGTAAGTATGGAAATCCTGTCAATGGGAATGACAAATGATTACACCGTAGCCATTGAAGAAGGTGCTACCATGGTCCGGGTTGGAACCGGGATTTTTGGAGCAAGAGACTACAGTAAAAAATAAGTTAGGAGAAGAGACATGGGAGTTTTAGATAAATTTTTAGATGTGATGAAATTAAATCCGGATGATGATGACGATTTCTATGATGATGATTTTCTTGACGATGAAGAAGACGAAGAACCGGTAAGAAAATCCGTATTCCGTAAGAAATCAGACGATGATGTGGATGATATGTTCAATGATCAGAAGGATCGTACTTCTAAGACAACACCGAAGCTGACACCGATCCGTGGTGGAAAGAAAAGCCCGCATAGCAATATGGAGGTCTGCGTGATCAAACCGACTTCGGTAGATGATGCAAGAGAGATTACAGAGACCTTGTTAGATAACCGGACCGTGGTACTCAATGTAGAGGGCTTAGATGTCGATATTGCACAGAGGATCATTGATTTTTCTTCCGGTTCCTGCTTTGCGATCAGCGGAAACCTGCAGAAGATTTCTAACTATATCTTTATTATTACACCACCGGGTGTAGAAATTTCAGGAGATTTTTTGAATCTGATGGATACGTTTGATTCATCATCGATTCAGACTGACTTTTAAGCAATGGGAAATGAACAGGATTTATTACAAAAACGTTTTATAGATTTATCCAAACAGGCAAACAGAAAGGGAATCGTTATTTATAGCGATTTCCTTAATTTGAGTGAACAGAATCTTCTTTCCGTGACAAAAGGAAAGCTAGAGACCTCTTATGAATTGTCCGGAGGACACGAATATGCGGAAAGAAAGATCGCGGCATTCTTGCCGGTCGATTTAGGCTATGAATGGGAATATCCGCTGATCTGTTTAAAAATCCGGCCGGCATATCCGAAATTTGCGGATACACTGACACACAGGGATGTCCTTGGTGCAGTGATGAATTTAGGATTAGAGCGGGCGAAAATAGGAGATATCCTCTGTCAAAAGAACGATTACTATCTGTTTTGTAAAGAAAATATGGCAGATTATCTTACCGAGTCACTTCAAAAGATCAAACATACACTTGTCACGGTGAATGAGGTGGATTCCCCACAGGACAGTATCCAACCGGAATTTATTGAAAAAAGCGGGATTATCAGCTCGAATCGTCTTGACAGCATTGTGGCATGTCTGATCGGCTGTTCTAGGAACGAAGCCGTAAAATTGATCCAGAGCGGTAAGGTCTATGCCAATGGATTAGAGATTCTGCACAATACTTATACCTGTAAGGAGGGGGATGTCCTTTCCGTACGTTCCCATGGAAAATATATCTTTGATTCCTTAGCGGGTGAGACAAAAAAGGGTAGACAAAAAATTAAATATAGAATATATAGTTAGGAGAAACACTTATGAAACAAGGAGAAAACAGACTTTCGGTGTCATATGACGGGGAATGGATCTATGATATCGTCTTAGAATCCTCTTATGGACAACTTTTAGATGTACTTGCTCCGGTTTTGAAAGGCCGAAATGAAAAGAATGTCAAAATATGTATTGTAACGGATTTGAACGTGGCAAAAATATACCAAAATGAAGTTGAAGAAATCTTAAAATCCAGATATTCCACTGTAAAAACCTTTATTTTTGAATCTGGAGAAGCAAATAAAAACCTGAACACAATCGAAAAGTTATATGAATATTTAATAATTAACCATTTTGAACGCAATGATTTGCTGATCGCACTCGGTGGCGGAGTTGTCGGTGACATGACCGGATTTGCGGCAGCGACCTATTTAAGAGGGATTGATTTTGTCCAGATACCGACAACACTCTTAGCACAGGTGGACAGCAGTATCGGCGGAAAGACCGGTGTGGACTTTGCACAGTATAAAAATATGGTAGGAGCGTTTAACCAGCCAAAGTTAGTCTATATGAATTTAGACGTTTTAAAGACACTTCCAAAGGAACAGTTTGCTTCCGGTATGGCAGAAGCATTAAAATCCGGTCTGATCAGGGATCAGGAATATTTTACATATCTGTGTGATGAAATAAAGGCGATCCAAAGTCTGGAGCAGGAGGCAATCTTACGCACGGTATCAGGAAGCTGTAAGATCAAACGGGAAGTGGTGCAGAATGATCCGAAAGAAAAAGGAGAACGTGCACTGTTAAACTTCGGACATACGATCGGACATGCCATCGAAAAATTATCGGACTTTACCTTATATCATGGAGAGTGTGTCGCACTTGGAATGGTTGCGGCCGCTTATATTTCCTTTAAATCAGGGAATATTTCTAAGGAAGATTTAGAAAAGATTGAGCATATTATTTCCGCTTATAATCTTCCTATACGGCTTAAAACAGCAAAAATGAGTGCTGATGATGTCTTAGCTGCAACGAAGTCAGATAAGAAAATGGAGGATGGACGCGTAAAATTTGTTTTATTGCATGCGATCGGCGATGCCCATATCAGCAGAGAGGTTTCCGATGAGATGTTATCAGACGGAATCCGGTATGTGCTGCAGTAAAAAGAAAGGAACTATGGAACGATGAGTCAAAATACAGGAAAGAAATCGTTGGGATTTCATTTGATTTTCTGGTTAGGAAGCGTCTGTTTACTGCTTTTAGACCAGTGGACGAAATATTTAGCCTGCATCCATTTAAAAGACCGGATTCCGGTATCTGTGATAGAGGATGTATTTTGTCTGCAATATTTAGAAAACCGGGGAGCTGCCTTTGGGATTTTGCAGGGGCAAAAAGTCTTTTTTGTTCTGATCACATTGGTGTTTTTGTTCCTTGTATTCTGGATCTATCATTGTCTGCCGGCAGATCGACGTTTTTATCCGGTCTATGTTACAATGATGCTTTTATTGTCCGGTGCGGTTGGAAATTTTATTGATCGTATTTTTAGGAATTATGTGGTGGATTTTTTCTATTTTGAACTGATCAATTTCCCAATCTTTAATGTGGCAGATATTTATGTGACTTGCGGAGCGGCACTGTTCTTTATCGTGTTTATTTTTGTATACAAAGAAGAAGATGTGAATGAGATGAGCAGATTGCTCTTTCCGTGGAAGAAGAAAGATAAAAACGGAAAATAAGAAATAACCTGTTAAGAGGATTGGAATTTTATGGAAAAACATTGTTTTACAGCAGATATAGAGCATGAAGATCAAAGGATTGACCGTTATCTGACAGAAATGCTGCCGGAACAGTCACGTTCCTTTTTTCAGAAGCTGATCAGGGATGGCTTTGTAATAGTAAACTATATAATTGTAAAGGTTAACTATCGGCTAAAGACCGGAGATGTTATAGAAATTGACATTCCGGATGCCGTACCAACCGAAATTGTACCGGAAAACATCCCATTAGATATTCTTTACGAAGACGATGATCTGTTAATTGTTAACAAGCCGAAGGGAATGGTTGTCCATCCGGCTGTCGGACATTCTACGGGAACTTTGGTAAATGCGATCATGTATCATTGTCAGGGAAATTTATCGGGAATCAATGGCGAGATCCGTCCGGGCATTGTACACCGTATCGATAAGGATACGACGGGTTCTCTGATCATTTGTAAAAACGATGAGGCACATCGTAATATTGCAGAGCAGATCAAGGAACATTCTGTGACCAGACGTTATGTGGGTGTCGTAGCCGGTACGTTTTCAGAAGAAAGCGGTACGGTGGAAGGTGCGATCGGAAGGCATCCGAATGACCGCAAGAGAATGACGATCAATGAAAAAAACGGAAAACCTGCAGTAACTCATTACCGTGTCCTTCAGACCTTAAAAGGAGCTTCTTTTATGGAATTTGAGTTAGAGACCGGACGCACACATCAGATCCGCGTCCATATGGCAAGTATTTCCCATCCGCTGCTGGGCGATACGGTTTATGGCAACTCAAAAAATCCGTACAAGTTGCAGGGACAGGCATTACATGCGCGGACCATCGGATTTATTCATCCGACTACCGGCGAATATATCGAAGTGTCTGCACCAATTCCGGAATATATGACAGAACTTGTGCGTAAATTGAGTTGAAAATTCTGATTATTTCCGAAAAAACTATACAAATATCGTAAAATAGTATATAATACTCTTAGAAAAAGGAACGTTTCCTTTGAACGAAAAGAAGGGTGGGATGGCTATGAGTAACTTTGTAATTACCATTGGTCGTGAATTTGGAAGTAACGGAAAGAAAATCGGCGAAGAGGTTGCAAAGCGGCTTGGAATCAAATGCTATGATAAGGAATTATTATCATTAGCAGCAAAAGACAGTGGATTTTGTGAAGAAATCCTAGAAAGTAATGATGAAAAGCCGACGCGCAGCTTTTTATATTCTTTGGTTATGGATACTTATTCCATGAATCATTATTCTACAGCACCGTTTTTGGATATGCCTTTAAATCAGAAAGTCTTTTTAGCACAATATGAAGCAATTCAGAAAATTGCCGGCAGGGAATCCTGTGTCATTGTTGGACGCTGTGCAGATTATGCTCTTCATAATCATGAAAAATGCCTGAATGTATTTATCCATGCAGATAAAGATGTCCGCATTGCAGAGGTGTGCAAACGAATGGATATCTCCGTAAATAAAGCAAAGGACATGATCCAGAAACAGGATAAACAACGTGCAAGTTATTACAACTATTACAGCAATAAAAAATGGGGAGATTCCAGAAACTATCATCTGACCTTAGACAGCTCCGTGCTTGGTATTGATGGCTGTGTAGATATGATCTTAGCATGCAGAGAAAAAATGTTAGAGAAAAAATAACAATAAAGCATACGGTATAACGCTTTGAAAAACTGATGTTTTTTAGATATAACGTTTTGCCTGTACGTTGGTAAATAAATCAAAATATAGTTTTAGGAAAAAGTCGATTTTTATCGGCTTTTTTCTTACTTATTTTAATCTAATTTTCAAATAAGTGCAATAAACATTTGTAAATAATTCAAAATTAAAATATAATTAGCATATAGTTCAAAATTAAATACATATTTTGCAAATAATTCAAAATGAGAGGATATGAGATGGAATTCACGAAACCAATAGCTATGCAGAGGAGTACACATTATGGAAATAATTATTTTTCTGTTTATAGTAATAAAATAAAACGAGTAGTTCACCTTTTTTCTAATTTAGAATATTACAATTTTCTTACATTAGAAACCAATCCACAAGTAGAAACTTTTTGTGAGCAACCTCTAAAAATTGAAATTATACAAGACAATAAAATTAAACATGCCATATTTGATATGTGGGTACGGTATTCTAATGGAAGAGAGGAATTGCAGGAAGTAAAGTATTCGTCTGAATTGGTTGGAGAAACCAAGCAAGCTGTTCGTTCACAAGAACAAATTCGTAGAGAGGAAACATGGTGTAAAGAAAATTCTATAGAATTTGTAATTCGTACGGAAAAAGATATTATAGAAGGACGGTTCTTTTTAAATAACTTAAGTATTATTGCTTCAAGGGTACGACGTTATATACCGACCGAAGACATGTATTATAATCCATCCATTATAGAAATACTATCAAAAAATGGCTCTTTAACCATAGGAGAATTAATTTCAAATAAATTACTACCAATTGGAAATGAGCTTAATCACATATGTTATTTATACAGTGCAGGAATTATAACGATGAATATTGCTGAAAGACCACTTGATAATAAAATGGGGGTGTCGTTATGCCAGAAAAAATAAATTTGTCTGCATTAAGAGAGAAGAGAGATACATGGTCTGAACTAAATTTAGAAGTAATGGACGAGGATGTTAAAAGCAAATATCTACAAAGAAAAAAGGCTGTAGATTTATATATTGATGGAATGTCCCCATCCAAAGTATCAGAACAAACAGGAATATCATCAGGAGAAGTCATTAGATTAGTTCATAGATGCTCTGATTTAAACAAAAGTGGGAATATGGCAGGATATAAAGCACTTTTACCTAATAATCGTACATCTGATATATTGGGGAAATTTAATAAACTATTCTTGGAATATCCAACATTGGAATCTTTTGTGCTTGGGAATTATTTTGGGGACAAACATTATACATTAGAGCATAATATGAATATAAGATCCTTACATACTAAATTCAGGGAAGAATGTATTAGATTAGGAATTCAGGATTATGAATATCCGTTATGCCTTAAAGATAATGGCTATGATGCACTTTATAGATATCTAAAGAGAAAAGAAAAAGAAATGCAGCAATTAGCGATAAAAAGAGCAACCAAAACCAGTCAGCAACATTTTGCAATTACTAGTTACGGAGAATCATATAATATTAATCCAATTGCTCCTTATAATATTGTGCAACTCGATGGTCATAAGATAGATATGATTTATTCAGTAGAAGTAGAAAATGAACATGGTGAAGTTATAAGGATGCCGGCAACACGAGCGTGGCTTATTACAGTCATGGATGTTGCTACAAGAGCAATCATAGGATATGCAATGTCTCCTTATGAGAATTATAATCAACACGATGTATTGCAGGCTATTTATAATGCAATTAAACCACATAAAAAAATAAACTTTTCGCATGAATCTTTAAAATATCCTGAAAACGATGGATTTCCTTCGTTATGTATTCCAGAAACAAAATGGGCTGCATTTGATGTGATTATGCTTGATAATGCTAAATTGTAACTTAACAGAATAACTGACACAAAGGGACATTCAACATGAGATCAGTGGAGAGAACCCGGGAAATGACGGGAAACCCCGAGAATACAAGGGTTTTGACGATTCGACCAAGGAAAAAGTGAGACGCGTGTGACAGGAATATTGAGAAAACTGTCCGCGTGTCTTTTTTCATGCCTAAAATCAAGAAGAAAGAGGCGGAAGTGCCTGAAAGCATTGGAATAATCAGCACTTGCGCCCCTCTCCGGTTGGTTGGTTAGGTTGTAATGATATTATAGCACGAGGGTGATCGGATTGGAATGCCTGCAACGTTATAACGTGACGTTACTGCGTTACTGATGTTTGATCGTCAATGTGCATAAAATGTGGATAAACCCCACAAATACAAGGCTTTTCGCGAGTGACGTTCCATTTTCGGAGCGTTATTTTGCGTTATACGTCCGGATGATCAGGCATGAAAAATCGTCCGAAGCAATTCTACAAAACAGAACCACACGGAGAAGCGTGTAGAATTGGCTTAAAATGGGGCTTTGTTCGCATTTTCCGTGAAATAATTCCGTTACGAGCAATTCTACACTTTTTTGAGGTTTTAAGGGTTACAAGTAACCCAAAAAGGGAATAAAAAATTAACCAACCATGTCATCATTTTTTATGTGTCCTAAAGGGGATGATTCTACCATTTTCACAACATCCCATTCTTGCCCTCTTTTGTAAAGCTTGAATTGCATAATTTCAATTATTTCTTTTTGATCAGAAACAGAAAGATGCTCAAAAAGAGTCAGAGCATCGAGAGCAGTCCTATCTAAAAAATTGTCTAATTCTTGTATGTCTTTGGTTTTTCCGAGAACAATGTAGTCAATAGATACATTGAAATGATCCGATAAGATTTCTAATACATCGGATGGAACTGGAAGCTCATCCTTTTCATATCTGCCGATAGTGGTACCATTCTTCTTCACAACATATCCAAGAGCATCTTGAGACATATTAACCGATTTTCTGAGTTCCCTAATTCGTTTTCCAATACTTGAGTTTGTATCACACATAATTTCATCCTTTCTTTTCCTGCATATTTGCATTAAAACAGCATATATGCAGATTTTATATTGACAATCCTGCATATATGCAGTATTATATTACTTGCAAGGGGGTTACTTGTAACCCAGTAATTATAACAAGCATTTCTGAAATTCACAACCGGAGTTCTCCGGAAAATAAAGGTAAATCGTCCGGGTCAGGACAAAGGAATTGATAGCAGGAAGGGGGATGAGTATGACTCCCGAGGAAATGTGCAGATCATGCAGATATGAAGCGTACTGCATGGCAGCATATCAAAAAGATCATTGGTGTGGAAATCACACCGGGAAGGAAGGTATCGGATGCAGAAGCATGAGTTCGAGGAACGAATTGAAAGCACGGTCAGCGATGAGGACTACAAGCTCATTGAGTTCGCCTACCAATTCCATCCGGTAATCAGAAACGTGTCCGGCAAGGACGAAGTAGCAGAACTGTATAAGAGCTTTGGCATGGCACTCTTCAGGGATATGGAACCAAGAGCCAAGAAAGCAAAAGAAGTGGAAGAGAAGATGACATCATGCAGGCTTGAGATAGAGACACTCACAGAGTTGCTTGCCACACGCAAAGCCGAGATGAAAGACCTTGAGGCAGAGCTTCAGGAGCTCCGTATCTGATAGATATAGGAAGGTGGCGAAGCAATGAAGTACAGATTGACCGGGGAGGAAATGGAACTCCTCGCGATGCACAGGGCAAAGCTCGATGCCAAGCTTGAGATCGTCTCTGAGAAGAAGGCGGAACTTGAGGAAGCGGCTGCCGAGCTTGACGGTATTCTCAACGTAATTGACAAAATCATTGACAGTACGGAGGTGGAATACTGATGAAGAATGGAAAAGTCCCTACATTGGAACAGAAGAAGATCATGAAGGCTCATGGATTGAACCCGGACAGTTGGCTTGTAGTCAAGAATCTGCCGGACTCCCTCACGATTGTGAGCAGGATGTCCTTGAAGAAGGTTGGAGGCAAGCCGAAGCAGAGGACGATCTCCAAAGAGCTGTAGATCAGGAAGGTAGGTTGTAATGGAACGAAAATACACAGAGACAGACAAGGAGCTGATGCTGAAGCTTCTTGAAATGCAGGAACTGACAGCACCGATCAGCCTGAGCATTGGCAGTGTGGTGGATGGTCAGGTCACACAAGGTATCATTCTCCACGAGGCACCGCCTAAAGTGGTGGAAGACTTGGTGAAGGACGGGTACAGTTGCAGCCTGTCGGAGACAGGACTGAGAGTGTACAAGCTATAGCGAGGTGAGCAGATGAAAGCGAAGCAGATGGAGCTGACTGCCTTCGGGAAACAAGTGAAGAAAAGGCTTATTGACAAAGGTATGACTCAGGTCGAGCTTGCTGCTTTGATTGGATGCAATAAGCAGTATCTACACAAAATCCTGTGCGGTGAGCGTAGCGGAAAGAAGTACCTTGAGGATATATCGAGGGTTTTAGATATTGAAGTAGCAGCATGAAGGAGGTGAGACGTTTGGCTGAATATGTCACATTGATTGAGGCTGCCGAGCTTGAAGGAGTGAAGTACAAGACGATGGCACAGCGGCTGAGCCGGAACCCGGACAAGTTCGACACGATGACTGAGAAGTTGGAGAACGGAGGCAAGGACGCGGTACTGGTGGCAGTTGCATCCTTATCCAAGAAGGCAAGGAACGCATGGAAGGAACGGGCGAAGCTGAAAGAACTTTCCGGAACAATTTCCCCGGAGGGCGAAGCACAGCCGGAACCGGAAGCCCCGTGGTATGTCGAGGCGGATGTGGATTGGTACATTGAAAACTACAGAGAGCAGTGGTACAAGGGCATGGAGCTCGGCAATGTGATCAGGGAGTTTCTTCAGTATGACGGAGCGAACAAGACGGAATATGCCGAGCAGTACGCTCAGGAGCATCTCGGCTCAGGCAAGAGAACACTGTACCGATATGTGAAGGCGTACAACGAAGCCTGTGCATGGGCGGACAAGCTTCAGAAGGAGTCCGGTGTCGGGTTCGAGTTCTTCAAAGTGCTGTGTCTGTGCCGGAAGCCTAAAGAGTCCGGTACCTTCCCGAGCATCAAGCCGGAGGTCAAACAGGTGATCAAGAACATATGGTTCAACGAAGACTTTGCGGCAAACCTTGGAACCCGTGAGATGCTGTATGAGAAGCTGACACTGGTAGCCAACGTCAACAAGTGGGAGAAGATACCGTCCTATCAGACGGTGACAAGATACATCACATACCTCATGGAAGATGAGGGAATGAAGAACGCCCACTTCTTGGCATCAAAAGGAAGCAGGGAATACAAGAATAAGGTCATGGTCAAAGGAAGCCGTGACACGAGCGGACTCAAGGTCATGCAGATTGTCATGGGCGATGAGCATACCTTCGATTGTTGGGTTGCCTACAAGCAGCCGAACGGCAAGGTTATCCCTATCAAGCCGCACTTGGCGGCATGGGTTGATATGAGGAGCAGGGCGATCATGGGCGATGTGCTTTGCAAGGATGCGAACAGCGATATCCTGAAGCAGTCACTGTTGAAGATGATGTACTCGGAACCGGGAGGCATTCCGGAGTACCTCTACATAGATAACGGTAAGGACTACACGGCAAAGACAATGACCGGACGCGACAGGAACGACAGAAGCGGCATGGACTTTGATGATACGACCAAGGGCTTCTATAAGTCCATCGGCATCAAAGATGACCACAGAGCTCTTCCGTATGAGCCGTGGAGCAAGGGTCAGATCGAGCGATTCTTCCGGACGGTGTGCAACAGGTTCACGAAGTGGTTCAAGAGTTATACAGGTACCCTGACGGGCTCCAAGACATCCGACAAGGTAACGAAGGACATCAAGAGGATGTGTGAGAACGGTGAACTCCTGACGATGGAAGAGTTCTATGAGGAATGGCACAAGTGGCTGACAGAGGTCTATATGCACACAGAGCATGGCGGACTGAAGAAAGCCAAGGAAACACACAAGACCCCATATGACTGCTTCATGAACGAGGAGAGATACTTCAAGGCGGCACCACCGAAGTCATACGCAACATTGTTGATGATGAAGTCCGAGAACGTGCTTGTCAGAAACATCGGAATTGTCCGGTGGGGATTCGAGTACCGCTCAGACGAGTTGTGTGACTACATCGGAAGGAAAATGGATATCAAGTACGACCCGGATGACATGAGCACCCTGTATGTATTTGATAAGAATGGCAAGAAGGTCTGTGAAGCCTACTGTCAGGAACTGCTTCAGGTAGCTCCGAAAGTATCACAGAAGGCTCTTGAGGAACACCTGAAGATGCAGAAACGTCAGCAGAAACGCGACAGGGAAAGACTTGAAGAGGCTCGCATCCCGTTTGAGGAGATCAATGAGCAGTATGTTGGCTTTAATGAGACCACAGGCGGCATCGAACTGATGAAGGGCAAACAGAAGCAGAAAGGCAAAGTCATTGCAATGCCGGAAGACAGAACCTACTCTCAGGGATTCCGGGCAGACAAGAGAGAAGAAACTGAAGACAGTAGTTATATGAGCAATAAAGCCGAGAGCGCACTCAGAAAGCTCCGGGCTATGGGAGATTAAGATGACACTATATCAGAGTTTTGTACTCGTCATGGTACTTGCGGTCATCGGAGCGTGCACCATCATATTCCTTGCATTATGCGGAGTGGTGGTACTGCTTAATAAGATCGTCAAGAACATCAGACGCGGCATCATACGAAGAAAACGGTTGAGAAAGTAAGAAAGGAAGGTTGTAACTATGGAAGCATTGGAAAGCAAGACCTACACAACAGAGAAGACACTGGCAGAACGAATGAATGAGAGACTTGCAGAACTGCATATGACAAAAGCGGAGGCAGCTATGAGAATGAACTACTCCCGTTCGGCAGTGAGTCAGTACCTCAATGGAAAGTATGCATCAGACCCGACAGAGATCGAGAAGAAGATCACGGAGTTTCTGATCGCGAGCGGTGACACGGAAGGCATTCCTGAAGCACCGGACACTACAGAGGACACCGGAGTGAAGCTCAAGTCAAAGGTTGAGTTCTTTGAAAGCCGGGACTTCATCAATACCATTGGTGTGTGTCAGGCTTGTCAGGAGAATATCGGGCTTGGCATCATAGTCGGAAAGTCCGGACAGGGCAAGACCCATGCGCTCAAGAAGTATGCAAAGCTTCAGAGAGTGGCATATATCGAGTGTGATGATACGATGGCTTGCCGGGACTTGGTGGAAGCGATCGAGATGGAGCTCGGGATGCCGAGAAGCACAGGCGGAACCATATGGAGCCGCGTGAACCGCATCCGAGAGTTCTTCAATGTCAATCAGGGATATCTCCTGATCATTGACGAAGCAGACAAGCTCATCAACAAATACACTCAGAAGAAGATGGAGATACTCCGCGGAATCTTCGACCAAAGCGATGTAGGTATCGTGATCGCAGGAGAGCCAAGACTTGAGACAGAGCTGAAGAGTTCCCTGACACGTTTTGCGAACCGCATGGACTTCTACTATAAGCTCAAGGGACTGAATCAGAACGAAGTCAAGGACTACTTGGAAGGCTTTGAGATTGATGAGGCGGCAATGGGCGAGCTGATCAGCAGGGCAACGAACAACAACAATGGCTGCTTCCGTTTACTGGACAGAACACTCAACAACGTGCTCCGTGTCCTGAGAGAACGCGGAGAAACCAAGGTGACACTGAAGATTGTTAGTGAAGCATCAAGCATGATGATGTTATAGGAAGGAGAGAAGCAGCATGAAGAAAATGAGCATTGTAATCAACGGACAGCACGAGGAAGAGATCGGACTTGAGATTCTTCAGGGAATCTATGCAGCCATTCAGAACCACGGATACACAGATGTGAGCGTGCAGACTGAGACTGTGAATCAGCGCAAGGAGATTGAGATTCCGGCTTTTCTTACAGGGTACGCAAGAGGAGCAGCGGCAACGGTAGGAAGTGAGAGGAGAAAGAGGGGATAATATGGCAGCAAAAGCAGATACAACGGCAGGCATCCGGAAACTGTGGGGAATTGCCAAGAGCCCGGAGCTGAGACTCTCAGACGAAGACCTCCACCTTGTAGTGCAGGCACACACCGGGAAAGACAGTATCAAGGAGCTCAACAACCGGGAACTGAATACCTGTATCCGCGTCCTTCTCAATATGAAAGATAGCGCGAAGGGTAAGAACGGAAGCACCAAGAGACGCAGATCAGGGAACCCGGCTACCGAGAATCAGCGAAAGAAGGTCTATAAGCTGACGCAGGAGCTCGGATGGGAGAAGCCTGCAAGGGTCAACGGGCTGTGTATGAAGATGTTCAAGGTCAGCTCCGTGGAGTGGCTCAATTATCAGCAGTGCTCCAAACTGATAGAAGCCCTCAAGAGCATGGCAGCAAGGAAGGAGAAACAGGATGAAGGATTGCAGGCTGACGATAACGGTCAGGAATGATGATATCCGGTGCGAGATGGAGAACATCAGCATGGTGGAGCTTGCAACCCTGTCCGGATATCTTCAGATGTTGGTTGGTCAGGAGGCGATCGCGAGAGGTGTGGACATTGAAGAGGTCAAGACAAACCTCCTCGATGTCCACCTTGAATCTATGATCAGCCTTGAAGATCAGCTCAAACAGGGCAAGCTCAAAGTCAATAACGAGGAGGTGGAGTATGGCGAAGAGAAAGACTATGACTAAGGCACAGAAAGCCATGAATGCCAAGATCAAGAAGGAACTTCAGGAGAAGGGCATCGTCCCACCGGACAAGCCGAGGCTGAACCGGAAGAAATATATCGAGGAAGCCCGGGAAGAATGGAATGGAAGGGATACGGAATATTATGCATGGGATGTGTTCCTGTATCAGGCAATCAGCATTGTGCTCGGTCATACAGATCGGCACCTGCGAGCCTCTCCCGAAGCGGTGGGAGTGGCGAAGACCCTGAAGCTTGCACTCAGGCTCAAGGAGTTCCGAGACAAGCTGAAAGCGGAAGGCAGGGACACCTATACAATGGGTGAAGAATATGAGTATATCAAGGACATCTTGGATACCTAGAAAGGAGTAACACATGAGTGAAGCGTATAAGAAAATGACAAGCCACGGCTCCATCAGCATCCCGGTAGCGATGAGAAGGGAGCTCGGCATCGAGGGCAAAGACCCGATGATTGTGGAGAGCAACGGTGGCAGAATCACGATAAGCCCGTACAGACCGAGATGTCTCTTCTGTGGAGCTACCGAAGGAGTGAAGCAGTTCCACGGCAAGGGAATCTGTCAGGAGTGTGCGGCAAAGGCAATCGCAGGCTTTGAAAGAGAAAGAGGTGAATGATAGTGGAAGCAAAGAACATGAAGACAGAGGAGCTGATCGGAGCCCTTGTGGAGCTTGACAAGCAGGGTAAGGAGAACAGAGCCCTCACCAATGCCTACAAAGCGGAGCTTCAGGCAAGAGGTATGGAAGAAAGCGAGGTACAATAGTATGACAACACAGAAACCACAGAAACAGACGGAACACAGCAGAAACTTTGAAAAGTACAAAGGATATTATGATCACGGCTTTTGGAATGCCAAGATGCTCAAGAACGCGGTAGTGAAGAAAGCTATCACAGCGGATGAGTTCGAGGAAATCACAGGAGAGGCTTATACAAAATAGTGAAAACGCCTGCCACGGTATCCGGACACACCGACCGGATGACTTTGGCAGGCTTTTATAAAGGAGGCAGCCTTGAGACGTATTGAGATTAAGATAAGGCTAAACGTCCCGGAGTCAAGTGCGATTCTGAATGACATCAGCCGCTTGATAGAGCGGTACCTGAAAAGGAATAAAATTGAATTTCACAGCATAGATGCAAGGGTCAAATTCGATGATGATGAGTAACGTTATTCTCATCGAATGTGTCAAAAAATGAGAGGGCGAAAGCACTCTTTTTGAGTCTGTTTTCCGGGAACTATTTCCGAAAAGTTTTTGACAACGATTTTGAGAATTTGTGACAAAAATTTTGAGCAGCTACATAAATCACACCTTGCTCAAAATGTTATATATAAGTTAAACGAAGGAATAAAATGTGTTACTAATTTTGGATCGGTAGCAACACCAGAGACTAGAGGTATTGTAGAAAGATTTTTTAGGACTTTAGAGATGGGGGGATTCCATCGCCTCCCGGGGACAACTGGCAGTCATATATATGATAATAAAAGAAATAATCCTGAAAAAGAAGCCGTAAAATATGAAATTTCTTATAATGATATTTGTGAACTTGTAGAATATTTGATAGCTGAATACAACAATAGTGCACATTCTAAATTAGAAAATCAAACACCACTACAAGTAATGGCTAGGCGCATACATGCAGGAATGCAACCATATATAGTCCCTGTGTCTCAAAGACAAACTATTGAAAAATTAACATACTTTACTGAAGAGAGAATATTGAGAGGTGGATATAAAACAGGTACAAGACCATATTTATCTTATTTGGGTGTACGTTATCATGCGGTTGACGTTCAAATTCCTATGCAATATGTAGGAAAGAAAGTATATATTGAGGTTAATCCAGAGGATGTAAGCCATGTTAAACTTTATGATACACAAGGTATTTTCTTGGCAGATATGATTGCTACTGGTGAATGGGGAAAACGACCACATTCTATAAAAACACATAAAGCTGCATTAAAAAGAAAGAGTAAAAATCTTGACAATAATTCTTTATTTACACCTCATCTTACAGAGTTTGAAGAAGACTTGCGAAAGAATGCAAAAAACAGCAGACGTGATCGAACATTTGCAAACATTATGCAAAAAGAAAATTGTGAAAAAAAAGAAGAAGTTAAAAGGATGAACTCCAATAAAGTTAAAAATAGCAAGCGCTCTAATACTCATAATGAATATTCAAAAGAAGAAATGGCGTTAATCGATTCCATGTCAATTGAAGAAGCGTATAGGAAAGGACTTATTTGATGAACAGTAATAATATAACACAGAATTTTGATATAACTGAATTAGAACGATATTTGGGTTCAATTAAATATACCATTCCAACCAAATCTATTATGGATTTACAACATAAAGTGGAAGAATGGATATCCATGAATGACTGTGGTGCTATAATATATGGTGAATCTCGTACAGGAAAAACAAGAGCTATCCGGTATATTTCTACTCATCTAAAAGAGAAATATGGAACACAATTACCAATTTATACATTATGTGCAACAGATCATATTTCAACACAAAAGACCTTTTACTCAAGTTTATTAACGGCTATTGGTCATGAAGATGCCCATAAAGGAACTGCTGTACAAATGCGTCAACGTATAGTAAATCGTATTATAGTAAATGCCCTGGATACAAAGTACCGGAGAGCAATTCTGTTTGTTGATGAAGCCTATTTGCTTCACGACAAAGAGTACTTATGGCTTATTGATATATATAATGAGCTTAATCTGAATGATATTTTGTTTACTGTGTTTTTATTTGGAACTAGGGAATTAAAGGAACAGAAAACCGGTTATATACGAGCTGGGAAAAAACAGATTGTTCTTCGCTTTATGGTAAATGAATTTGAATTTATGGGAATTACATGTAAAAAAGATGCAGCGATTTGCTTGTCTAGTATGGACAAACCGTTTAAAATCTTCGGATATGATCAAAGTATTATTCTGTCAAAATTATTTTTTCCAGAGGCATATAAAGATGGACTAAAATTATATAGTTATGTCGAAGAATTGTGGAAAGCATTTGAAGTTGTAAAACAACAAAATAATATACAGACAGATCAGATCCTTATGAAACATTTTATGGACACGATCATATATTGCTTTAGGCAATATGGTGCATATAATAAACAATTATATGCACCAACTACAGAAGAATGGATTGCAAGCATTATAGGCAGCGGATTTGTTATATCTCAAATTTGATAGGAGATTAGTTGTGAAAGAACCTACATATACTTGGAAAACAGAATATATTCTTCCATATGAATCTTATTGGAGTATACGAGCGAAATTTTGCTATTTAAATGCAGAGAAATATTCGAATTTCTCAAAAATTAATAGAGATAAAAAAATCATAAAAACTCCGTCAGTGTTTGAATGTATTCCTAAAAGTCTAAAACCATTTTATATTCAGAGAACTTTTGAAAGAAAAGTATATATATGTCCAATATGTATAATAAATGGTTATCATTCTATTTTTCATCAATGGAATATATTTAAAAACTGTTTTATTCATTTGAAAACAACTTTAATAAAAACTGACTATGAGTTTCAATATCCCAAATATGATTCTGGCAGACAGGATTTTTATGAACAGCAGAGTAATGTTACTGTAGAAACAATAGTTCAGAATCATAATATCCGCAAAAAGATTCTGAAAGCAGTTAAACCACTTTCAGAAGTGAACAGTAAATATTCTGTGTTTGATTTCACAGATGGAATAAGTAGCTGTAATGGCTATTATGATAGTGTGAAAAAATTTATATTAAAAAACATTTTTCAAATTTCAGTAGAGTCATCGAAAAAGTGTATTTTGGCAATTAAAAAAGAAAATATTTTAGATGAAACGTCAAAACTTTTGTATTTAACATATTGTGAAGTATGGAACTATTTCTTTTTATACAATAAAAACCATGAAATGGTTACAAGCAACACCTTAGATGAATATACTTCTAAATCCTTATGTTATGTCGACAATAAAGCATTATATACTACATACCCAACAGTGGATGCAACAGCACTATGCATGAAAAATATTGTGTATAAATTTATAGATCATAAATGTGGCAATTTAGACATGTTTTATAATTATTGTAGTGAATTGTGGCGCAATCCCTCTAGCAGACAATTACGTACCTATTCTCATAAAGAAATTTATGCTGGAATATTAAGTATATATGCAATGACGGGCATAAATGATCCGGCATATTTTTTAGAATTATGGGATAAATGGAAAACTCGAGAATTTTATTGCCAATTTTCACTTAATATATTAAGTGATTTACATAAAGTTACAAATTGGTATCATACATATGAAAATTCAGGATTATTAGTTTTGAAATCTTATATTTTATCATTTACAATTCTACAGGATCTATTTTATACTTTAAATCAATATATTTTATATAAAATAGACGCAGGGGAGATTGATCTAATGGATGAAAATATTTTACATAGAAACCATAAAATAAAAGCCCCACAATACATTATTGAAGAAGATGAAAAGCATATTGTCAAAATTTACCGTTTTATACCTGAAGATACAGAGACATAGGATTATATAATTTGTATTTATTTGAAATTAAAACTATATTTTAATTTTTAACTATTTGCAAAATAGTATTTTAATTTTAAAATAGTTACCAATAATTTTATCCTAATTTTGAAATATTTACCAATGATCGCACCTTGATTTTGAAGTATTTACCAATTAAATAACTATAACATTGGGTTAGAGCACCTGCTATATGGCGAATTTTGAGAAAAATACCAACCATATTTTGATTTATTTACCAACGTACATTGCCGTATGCTTATTTATTTTTACCACAAACTATTCGTTAAACTATTGTTTTGCGAATAGATGCATGCCGCTTAGAACCAGTTACGCCCTTTACTTCGGAATCTTATACCAGACATTGGACCCGGTATTTGGATTTGGTGCCCAGGTTCCGTCAGAAGTTCCACCATCACCGGCATTATATACATAATAAGAATCTTTGTATTTTACAAGGTCACCACGTTTGATACCTGAAATACGTTCATCATCGTCAGTCATTTCATAGATTTTTCCGGTCAGTTTCTCTGTAGATGTCCAAGGATATACTTCACCGCCAGGTCCGGATGCGGCACGTTCTCTGGTTAAAGTTAAATCCTTTGTGATCACATAATAAGAACCTTCATATTCAAAAATACCGCTTGGATGATAGAGAATTTCTTCGTAATTATCTTTAAAATCCTCTGACTTTGGCCATACACCGGAATTAATAGCAAGATCTGTACCCGGAAAAGTTTTTCCGGAATCCTTGTTATCCTTGTCCGTATCAGAAGGTGCTCCATGCACACTGCATACGATCTGGTTGATGCCGTCTCCGTTTGCTTCCCACGAATAAGTTCCCTTCGATGGGCAGAGTTTTCTGTTTTTATAGTTTTCCATTAATTTGTCATAGGCTTCGTCTAAAGAATCATAGGTGCCATCTGCATATGTAGTATTCATTTCCTCGTAAAGACGGTCACGGTTTTCAAGGCAGACCGCAGCTCTTGCTTCTTTCAGATGTTGCACATAGAGGACAGCTAAAAATCCGGAAAGAATTGCTATGATGGCAATTACAACGATCAATTCTACTAAAGAAAATCCTTTATTGTTTTTTTTCGTTTGACGTTTCATGGTCAGTTATTCCTCTCCTAAATATTTGTGATAGTCATTAAAAAAATTATGAAATAAAAAAATCTATTCCGGTATTTCTAAAATAACTCTTCGGAATCCAACATAATCGTAAACGGTCCGTCGTTCACTAAAGAAACCTTCATATCAGCTCCGAAAATACCGGTCTGCACATTGGCTACAGACTGTCTTGTCTGTTCAATTATATATTCATATAACCGGTTGGCATGCTCCGGTTTTCCTGCTTTGACAAAGGAAGGACGGTTTCCTTTTTTGCAGTTGGCATAAAGTGTAAACTGTGAAACCAATAACAGGCTTCCGTTTACATCCGATAAGGATAAATTAGTCTTATGATTTTCATCCTCAAATACACGAAGCCCTAACATTTTTTTGATCATACGGTCCGCAGTCTGCGTATCATCCGTGTCACTGACACCGATAAATACTAAAAAACCTTTTTCAATGGCACCTGTGACATTTTCATCTACCTGCACGGATGCCTCGTCTACACATTGTATTAAAAAACGCATTTTGTACACTCCTGTTCTTCTGTTTTCCTGGCCTGTTACCATAGCAATTATACAGGATTTATAGTATAATGTCACTAGATTTTTTAGGAGGCAGTATGCATGAAGTTACAACAGTTACTGAGTTATACAAGAAAAGCTGTGGATGATTATCAAATGATTGAGGAAGGGGATAAAATTGCCGTTGGTGTTTCCGGTGGAAAAGACAGTCTGACACTGCTCTATGCACTAAAAGGGCTGCAGAGATTTTATCCGAAGCATTTTGAACTGCTTGCGGTTACGGTAAATCTGGGATTTGAAAACTTTGATCTTGCAGAGGTTAAAAAACTTTGTGAAAATCTTGACGTACCCTATCATGTGATCGATACGGAAATTGCGGATATTATCTTTCAGGTCCGAAAAGAGGAAAATCCCTGTTCCCTATGTGCAAAGATGAGAAAAGGTGCTCTGAATACCGCGGTAAAAGAATTAGGCTGTAATAAAGTTGCCTACGCACATCATAGAGATGATATCATTGAGACCATGCTGCTCTCTCTCCTTTTTGAGGGAAGGTTCTATGCTTTTTCACCGAAGACTTTTTTAGACCGTATGCAGTTAACCGTGATCCGGCCGATGATGTATGTTCCGGAGGTCGATGTCATTGGATTTCGTAATAAGTATCAGCTTCCGGTGGCAAAAAATCCGTGTCCGGCAGACGGTGCTACAAAACGGGAATATGCAAAGCAGCTGGTCCGGCAGTTGAATCTGGAAAATCCGGGAGTCAAAGACCGTATGTTCCATGCCATTACAAATGGCAATATTGAAGGCTGGCCGCAGAAAGGAGAAAACCGATGAGGGAAAAGGCATATCATGAAAAAGTCAATAACCGGAATGAAGTTCATTTGAGGGAACTTTGTGCAAAACTTCCGGTGTTCTGCAAGCAGTTTTTTATTGGAATCGAATCAACAACTTCTTCAAGGACCAGAATTGCCTATGCATACGATTTGGGAATTTTCTTTGAGTATCTCCATGAGACGAACCCGATCTATCAGAAGATGGAAATTACCCACTTTCCATTGCAGATACTCAATGAATTGAAGCCGATGGATATTGAAGAATATCTGATGTATCTGAAATACTATGTAAAAGATGGGATCGAACATTCAAATGATGAGCAGAGTCTGAAAAGAAAACTCTCATCTTTAAAGAGTTTTTATAATTACTATTATCGCAATGAGCTGATCACACAGAATCCGGCTGCTATTGTAAAAATGCCAAAGCTGCACGAAAAGAATATCGTAAGGCTGGATGTAGATGAAGTGGCAATCCTCTTAGATGAGGTGGAATCAGGAGAAAAGCTGACGAAAAGACAGCAGGCATATCACGAAAAGACAAAGGTTCGGGACTTGGCAATCTTAACTTTAATGCTTGGTACCGGTATTCGTGTTTCCGAATGTGTCGGACTGGATATGGATGATGTGGACTTTAAAAACAACGGGATCAAGATACACCGAAAAGGCGGCAAGGAAGTCATTGTCTATTTTGGCGAGGAAGTCTGTGAAGCCCTTTTGAATTATATGGAAGAACGGGAAAATATTACTCCGGTGGAGGGACATGCAAATGCTCTCTTCTTATCTATGCAGAATAAGCGTATCTCTGTGCGTTCGGTAGAAAATCTGGTAAAAAAATATTCAAAACTTGTTACTAATTTAAAGAATATCACACCGCATAAATTAAGAAGTACCTATGGTACGAACCTTTATCGGGAAACCGGGGATATTTATTTAGTGGCAGATGTGTTAGGCCATAAAGATGTCAATACAACGAAAAAGCACTATGCTGCCCTAGAGGATGAAAGACGAAGAACGGCAGCAAAATATGTACGGTTAAGAGAAAAACGTGAGGATTGATCATCAATCCTCACGTTTTTTTGCACTCTCTCCCGTTGTCTTCTCTTCTATCACAGCTTCAATACGACTTTTTACCAAAGCTGCAATCTCAAATGTCTTCATTCCCTGATATTCTTCATAGGGAATTGGTTCTAAAAAATGTACCTGTGTTGTCACTTTTCCAAATCCAAAGCTGTTAAACACCTTGTACGAATCAATCAATGCAACCGGAACGATCGGTACCTTTGCACGGACTGCCGATTTAAAGCTGCCGGCTTTAAAATCTTCTACCGTATTCCGGTTATGATCGTAGCCACCTTCCGGGAAAAGTATAAAACGTTTTCCTTTTGCAGCTTCTTCTGAAATTTCTAAAATAATCTTCATTGCCTGACGGACATCTTTGATGTCCATGCGTTTTCCGCATAAAAGATCTACAAATTCTTTTACCAATAATCCATTGGATTTATTGCGATCCATCACTAAGGAACATGGAGCCGCATGAGAGGCAATGATCCCTAAAGCGTCATACTTTCCCTGATGATTCGGATACATGATATATCCACCTTCTTTTGGCAGATTCTCTGCACCGGTATAAACCGTAGAAATACGACCGGAACGCTGCATCAGATAAATCATATGAGTAACCATCTGATAGCGCTGCTCTTCTGAATATTTTTCCGGATGCTGTGCCATATACCGCATTTTTGGAATCATATATGGCGCACGGAATACATTCATCATAATTACATAAATAAATCGAAACATCTCTTCTATTCTCCCAAACCTATCTAAACTATTATACCCGTAAAAGCTCTAAAATTCAACAGATTCTAGGATAGACAGATGGGATTTTTTCTCAATACCCTCTGATAAGGCTTCTTATGAGAACGGAAGATATTATTTTAGACAGGCAAAATCTTAAAGGTACTCAGCTGAATAATAAGGAATCACTAACTGGGTTCCTTCGTGGATGCGATTCTCATCGATCTGATTTAACTGCTTTACTTCTGTAATAAATTCCCGCTTGTTCTGATACTGATCATCCATGTAGGCATCTGCCAGTGTCCAGAGCGTATCTCCGTCCTCTACGGTAACCGTTGTATAATATTTATAAATAGGATGGTCAGCGGATGCCTGTGAGCGTCTGGCATCACTCCAGGAGCTTCCGAGTAAAACGCCTCCTAAGATAATTAACAGTGTAAGAATGGCGATAATTGTTCTGATTGATAATAAATGTTTCATCTTCATTTGTGTAACCTCCCATAATCCAAACATATGTTGCAAACGTTCGTTCTTTTTCTATAATATACCATCCGAACAATTGTTTGTCAAGAAAAATCCGAACATATTTTCGGAATGTTTGTTTGCTTTTTGTACTGTTCTGTGATACAATGAAAAAAACAAAGAATTTAAGAATATTTGGAGGGTATTTGTATGGCATACGGAAAGATCAGTGCGAAACAACAGGAAATTTTAGAATATATCAAAGATGAGATTTTACATAAAGGTTATCCGCCGGCAGTCCGCGAGATCTGTCAGGCAGTGAATTTAAAATCCACTTCTTCTGTCCACTCTCATTTAGAGACTTTAGAGAAGAACGGTTATATCCGCAGGGATCCGACGAAACCGCGTGCGATCGAGATCATGGATGATACCTTTAATTTAAATCGCCGTGAGATGGTCAATGTTCCGATCCTCGGTAATGTTGCCGCAGGAGAACCGCTTTTTGCTGAGGAGAATATTGAGGACTACTTCCCGATCCCTGCGGAGATGGTACCAAATTCAGAGGTATTTATGCTTCATGTGCGTGGAGAAAGTATGATCAATGTTGGTATTTTAGATGGAGATAATGTATTAGTACAGCAGCAAAACACTGCAAAAGACGGAGAAATGGTGGTTGCACTGGTGGAAGATTCTGCAACGGTAAAGACTTTTTATAAGGAAGACGGTTATATCCGACTGCAGCCGGAAAATGATACCATGGAACCGATCATTGTTCCGGATTGCCAGATTTTAGGAAAGGTGTTTGGTATTTTCCGTTTCCTGCGATAAGTATCAAAAAACAGCCGATATACAAGTGATGGTTTTATATCGGCTGTTTCCTCTTTTAATTATTTCATATAGAATAAATCGGTCATTATGATTCGTTAGTATCGCTATTCTCACTTACATTTTCTACAGACTCTGTAACCGTATCCTCTATTTCCTTAAGCTGTTTCCGACACTGCTTATCTAATGAGATTGCTCTCATGATCCGGTTCTGGTCTTCCGGTGAGAACATGGAAATAATTTTGGATATATTGCTGAGCTGGTCACGGTTAAAGACGAATTCGCCACCGCCTGAAAGCGGAACGCGGATACAGTTGTCTAAGTTACTGCAGTCACCGAGTATCAGACGGTTATTATCAAAGTCACATTGTAAAATTATACCGTTATATTCGATGACACCATCCTCATTTGCTAAGGAGCTGTAAGGTGCCTGTTTCCCTTCGATCCGATCCATAAGACGTGAACCCCGGACTGCCGGAGCAGGCTCTAAAACAGAGTCTTCGTCAGAGGTGCTCTCTGAGGAAGAGGTCAGATCTTCAAAAAGTCTTGCAATCTGTTCTGCGGTAATGCTGTTTGTAATATCAGAACGATGTTCTAAGGTCTGAGCTTTACTCTCTTCTGCATCTAAACGCTGTTCTTCGCGTACCTGTTCCATAGTATCCTCAATGTATTCCATAAGACGTTTCCAGTCTTTGACAGACATTTCAGAACCACCGATCTGATACTTCGGATCACCGTTTTTAATACGATCCTCAATAAAATGGTAAAAATCAGTGATGGCTTCCTCGATACTTTTGTTCCTATAGGTGTCAGATGAATCTAACTCTTCAAAAAACGGTTCCTCTCCGGCAAGTGATCTGTTGGCAAGCTCCCAGCTTTCTAATGCCATCTGCTCAATCGGATCTTCTGTATCAGAGGTTAACTGCAGCGGATCTACTTCATAGGCGCTGACACTGCCATCCTCGGATTTCTTTTCAATATAAACCTTGTGCCGGGTTACGGAGACCTGTGCTTTTAAAGTATAACCGCTTTCTACAAAAGTTTTGACATGATCTGCTTCGTCATAGCTGATATGGCGGGCACTGCACTCTACCGTTGCCTGAATAGAGAGTTTGCCGCTGCTATGTAAAAGAATGGATGTAGAAAGGCAGTTTGTGCGGGAAGTTTCCTCTAAGACCGGATCGGATACATCTCCGGTATCTTTTGAGTTATAACGATTTAAAAAAGCCTGTTCTGTGGAAAGTTTTGAGGTCTGCTGTTCTTTATTTCCCTGCATTTTGTCATAAAAACAGGAACTGCTGATTCTGTTTAATGTCATTCGTAATCACTCCATTTCTGCAATTTATTGGCTGCGTTTGTGTTCAGATAGATCTAATAATTTTTTTACCTGTTCTCTTCCACGTTTCAGATTGGTTTTGACTGTATTTTCCGGAATATGTAACAGTGCGGCAATCTCTTTGATGGAATAGTCCTCATAATAGAAAAGATAGAGAGGTCTTCGATAGTTTTCCTTTAACTCTAACACTGCCCAGAGTGTATCATCCGATTCCACATGCGGAACTTTGAAGTAAGCCTTTTCCGATTCCGGGATATGCTCAAATCCAATCGTGCTGTTGTTCCACTTGTTCTTCTGGTAATCCTTACATTGATTGATGGTAATACGGATCAGCCATGCCTTTTCATGTTCTGTGCTTTCAAATGCCGGCTGATAAAGCAATAGCTTTAAAAATACATCCTGTACGATATCATCGGCATCCGCATGGGATTTCAATTCCGAAAAGGCAATGCGAAATACAAGGGCATAATAGTTTTTAAAATAGTTTTCAAACTGTGTTTTTTCCATAGGTACCTGTCTCTTCTCTTTTCCTTATCTGATAATAATACGAATGAAAGGGGGAAAAAGTTTCAAAAAAAGCCGGCATACTGAACTTTTTTTGTTCAGACAGCCGGACTTTTAAAAATGTATGAAAATGATAGATATTGGCTGATTAAAGCTGGTTCACATCAATCTGTTTTCCATCCGTCCACATACGCTCTAGATCATAGAACAGACGGTCTTCTTTAGAAAAGATGTGTACGATAATATCATTATAATCCATCAGGATCCATGTGGAGTTCTGATTCCCTTCTACCTGTTTGGTATGATATCCGGCTTTGTAGAGCTCTTCATCTACTGCATCGCGCATAGCGGCGAGCTGATTTGCGTTAGTTCCGTTTGCGATCACAAAAAAATCTGCAATCGTTGAGATCTCACGGATATCGATCACGCGGATATCTTCCGCTTTTTTATCTTCTAATGCCTTCGCAGCGATTTTTACCATTTCTGCTGACTGGTTCATGCTATTCCTCCTGTTTTAAGATTCTTTGGTTGACGCATAGTATTCATAGGTTTTCTGTGTCATGGAATCGATCTGTTTATCACTTTTCTTTAAATACTCTAAGGTATCATATAAAATACCCTCCATTGCCTGATTCAAGTCCCAGAAAGCAATCTTACGAACATATTCTAAGTTCGGCTGGCTGTCACGGTTTGGTTCAATATAATCGGCAACAAAAAGGATCTTATCTAAGGTACTCATTCCCGGCTCTCCGGTGGTATGCACATAGATGGCATGCAGTACTTCATCATCCATAACCCCGTATTTTTCTCTTGCGATATAAGCACCGAGTTTTGCATGTAGTAAAGATGGATTTTCACGCTCTACGTCACTTACGATAATGCCGTATTTTTTGCAAAGCTCTAATTTTTCATCGTTTGGAATTGCTTTGGCACAGTCATGCAACAGTCCTGCTAAGATCGCCTGATGCATCATCACACCGTAGCGCATGGCAAGGCTTGCTGCCGTATACATGACACCGATGGTGTGTTCATAGCGTTTTTCATCTAATTCTTCTTTTAACTGCATCTGAATATTTGTAAAAATTTCATTCATAGTTTTGTCCTATCCTTCTGTATTCTGTTTTTGGGAGTATAAACGGTGTATTAAGATATAGTCTTCTACGGCTTTTGGAACCTTTCCGGAAATACTGTTCCCCATTCGGATATCTTTTCGGATCTGCGTGGAGGAAATGTCTGTTGGAGGAATTTTTAAAAGAGAAAAATCTCCCTGGTATTCCAAAGAAAGCTCATCTGCGATCTGCTTGACATCCTCATCGCCTAATTCATCCCGCATAGCTGCTAAGATATGGCATTTAGAAGCGATCACCTCCGCATGTGACCATTTCCGAAAATCCGCAAGGGAATCGGCTCCCATCAGGAAATAAAATTCCGTATCAGGTTCTTCTGCCTTTAATTCATTTATGGTCAGATAGGTATAACTTAACCCGCCTTTTTGAATTTCTCTGTCTGTAACCGTATAATTGGGATGTCCCTGAATCGCTAATTTTACCATATCTAAACGGCTTTTGGCATCTAACATCTCACTGCTGTCCTTGTGTGGCGGACAATAGTTGGGGATAAAGAGTATTTCGTCCAGACCGTATTCTTTCCATGCACATTCGGCAATCTCTAGATGTCCGACGTGGATGGGGTTAAAAGAACCTCCCATAATCCCTGTTTTTTTCATGTGAACCTCTTATTTTGGTAATTCAATTTTTGGATCTTTTTTGGATGGACGGTAAAAAATCATTTTCTTTCCGATCACCTGAACGACTTCAGAATGCGTCCGTTCTCCAATTGCCTCTGCAATGATGCGCGGGTCATCAATACAGTTTCTCAGTACCGATACCTTTACCAATTCTCTTTTTTCCAGTGCTTCGTCGATCGCAGTCACGATCTCCGGAGTCAGGCTTGCCTTTCCCACCTGAAAAATAGGATTCATAGTGCTTGCAAGGCTTTTTAAATAAGCTCGTTGTTTACTGTTCATATCTTTTCCTCTATTTATAATAATCAAATTCCAGTCCGTACATACGCACGGTATCGCCTTCTTCAATTCCTAATTTTTCCAATTCCTTTAAAATTCCCTGCTGTTTTAAGAATTTCTGGAAGAATAAAAATCCTTTTTCCGAATCAATGTTCGTATATCCTAACATTTTTTCGATGCTTGGACCTTCTACGACATAGACTTCATCCTCTTCGTCAAAGACTACCGTGTATGGTTCTTCGTCTTCCTGACAGAGTTCCGGGAAGAATTCCTGTTCAAACACGATCGTATCCTGCGGACATTCTGCTAAGAGTGCCTTTACGGCAAATAACAGTTCTTTCACACCTTTTCCGCTGACCGCAGAGATCGGATAGACTTCGATGCCTTCCGGTTCAAAGGTTTTACGGAGATTTTCGATGATCTCATTTTCGCCTTCATAAATGGCATCGATCTTATTCGCAGCAATGACCTGCGGTTTTTCTAACAATTCCGGGTTATATGCCTCTAATTCACGATTGATCGCAAGGATGTCTTCGATTGGATCGCGTCCTTCTACGGAAGCTGCATCTACCATATGGATCATGACTTTGGTACGCTCGATATGGCGAAGGAATTCATGACCAAGTCCGACTCCCTCGGAAGCACCTTCAATGAGTCCCGGAATATCTGCAATGACAAATCCGCCGTCTTCCATATCTACAACACCGAGATTTGGATTTAAGGTTGTAAAGTGATAGTTGGCGATCTTTGGCTGTGCATTGGTCACTCTTGCTAAAAATGTGGATTTTCCGACATTTGGAAATCCTACTAAACCGACATCCGCAATGACTTTCAGCTCTAAACGTACTTCTATTTCAATGCCTTCCTGTCCCGGTTTTGCATATTTTGGTGCCTGCATCGTTGAGGTTGCATAGTGCTGGTTTCCAAGTCCGCCGTTACCGCCCCGTAAGACGATCTGTCTTTGGTTGTCGCCGGACATGTCTGCAATGACTTTGTCGCTTTCGGCATCCCGGATGATCGTACCCTCCGGAACTTTTAAGATCAGATCGGCACCCTTTTTTCCATGGCAGTTTCGCTTACCGCCCTCTTCGCCGTTCTCCGCAGCGAATTTTCTGCGGTGCCGGTAATCAGAGAGTGTATTCATACCCTTGTCTACCACAAAGATGATATCTCCACCTTTTCCTCCGTCGCCACCGTCCGGTCCGCCGTTTGGCACATATTTTTCACGGCGGAAAGAGACATGTCCATCTCCGCCTTTTCCTGATTTTATGATAATTTTTGCACGGTCTGCAAACATAATTTTTTACCTCATTTTTCAATAAATGACAAAATAGACCCGGCTATACAGTCGGGTCTACTAACTATCCATGATTATTTGCTCTCAACCGGATATACGGAAGCCTGTTTCTTATCTCTTCCTTTTCTCTCGAATCTTAAGATTCCATCTGCTAAAGCGAATAATGTATCATCGCCACCGATACCTACGTTTGTACCAGGATGAATTCTGGTTCCACGCTGTCTGTATAAAATGTTACCGGCTTTTACAAACTGACCGTCTGCTCTTTTTGCACCTAATCTCTTGGATTCGGAATCTCTACCGTTCTTTGTAGAACCCATTCCTTTTTTATGAGCAAAAAACTGAAGGTTCATTGTTAACATATCTTACACCTCCTCGAAGTCTAATGTAATAAATTCATTACCGTATTGATTCATAATTTCCTGTAAGCCAAGTGTCATTGACTGTATGAGTAAAAAGCTGTCATGTTCTGACGGTTTTTCTAATCGGAAAACAATCTGACCGCTCTCTTCATCGGTATCGATCGAAAAGGCTTCTTCTGTCAGGTTGCCGATGGAATTAATGGTATTGATGACCAGTGCAGATACACCGGCACACACCACATCTTCCCCTGCATTGGCATAGCCTGCATGTCCGATACAGTCAAATCCTGTATACAGGTTGTTCTGATTTCTGTAAACTGTAATCTCGATCATAAGATTTCAGGCTTAAGCGTTGATCTTTTCAATCTTAACTTTTGTATACGCCTGTCTGTGACCATTTTTCTTATGGTAACCGGTTTTTCTCTTATATTTGTAAACGATAACTTTCTTTCCTCTTCCGTTCTCAACTACAGAAGCTGTTACGCTTGCTCCGTCAACGAATGGACTTCCGACTTTCATCTCATTATCGCTTACTGCTAAAACCTGGTCAAATGTAACTGTCTCTCCAGCTTCAACACCAAGTTTTTCAACATTAATGATATCGCCTTCGGAAACTTTGTACTGTTTACCACCTGTTGCAATAATTGCGTACATAAGGCACCTCCTATTTATCATTACTCGCCAGTTTTGGTGCTGCAAACGCAGACTTAGAACCTCGCTGTGCGGCATACTCAATTATCATAGCATAAGCAGGATATTACGTCAACTGTTTTTCTACAATTTTCAATACCGAATTTCCAAGGTAACTTTCCAATACCTTTCCTGTTTTTTTCGGTTCTGCTCCAAACAGAAAATCTAAGAAAGATACTGGTCTAAACCTCCGGTTGTCGTTTCGATCAGTTCAATGGCATCCTTGGTACTCTTTGCAAGCTCTAAATTGTGCTCGCTTAAGCCGTTTGCCTGCTCTGCACTTGCGGTTACCTGCTCTGTGGTTGCAGATAACTGTGATATGTTTTCTACGATCTGGTTATTAGAATCCGCTAACTTTTCAATCCTTGCACTGATCTCCTGGATATCTTCGATCAGACCGGAAATATTAGTATCCATTTTTTCAAAACTCTGTGCAGCATCTAAGATCATCGTACTCTGGCTGTCTGCCGCCTTGACGGATTCATCAATAATGGTAACGACTTCTTCGGCGTTTTCATTCAGGAACTGAATGATCTTTGAAATCTCTTCGGTGGACTGTCTCGTCTGTTCCGATAATTCACGGATTTGATCTGCGACAACGGCAAATCCTCTGCCGGCTTCTCCTGCTCTTGCACTCTCGATCGAGGCATTTAAGGCTAAGAGGTTTGTCTGGCTTGAAATACTAAAGATCATACCGGTAATTTCTTCCACTGCCTTTGTACGCGTCTGTAATCCGGCCATGGAAGTGTTGACTTTTTCGTTCGTCTGTGTGATCCGTTCGGCCTGTGTCTGAAGATCTTTGACAATTTTAATACTGTTTTTTAAATCCCGGTCGGAATCCATAGCAGCATCTACGGCATTCTTGGAGTGTTCCACGGTTTCGTCAATGGCTTCCTGTATCGTCTGCGTCATCGTGCTCTGTTCGTAGATATTTTCTGCTGTGACACTTGCAGCATCTGAAATCTCTTTCATGCTGTGAGCCACGGTTTCCGTAGACTCTACCAGTCCGTCCACCATGTCATTGCTCTTTGACGTTTCACTGCGGACCGTTTTAGAAATGTTCAGGATACTGTCTAACATAGAAGTCTGGGTCTTTTGCTGTTCTTCTATGGAAACAAGAGCATGGGTGTTAAACAGTTCTGCGATCGTGCCTACCCGGATGATCGTATAGAAGGCCATAAAGAACATGATCATGGTGCATGCCAGTTCAAAACCGTTATCTAACAGGTGTCTCTGACAGCGGATAATCACACCGACCACATAATCAAAACTGAAGATTCCTGCCGCAATATAAATTAATTTTTTGTCAAAATATGCAATAAAAGTTGCCAGCAGTCCAAGTAAAGTGAACGTTAAGAATTCACTGCGGGCATCAAAGACCATCATCAGATAGATGATACTGTATTCTAAGGTCATGATGATCTTATACTGTTCCCAGGATGGTCTGACTTTAAAACAGATGACATTTGCTATGATCGCAGCCACAATGATACCGCATTTTACAATGGTTTCTACCTTTCCGGCGTTGCCCCGTGTCATCTGCAGGATCAGATAAGCTGCCATTTCTAAATATAAAACAGCAAATCCCATGGTCAAAAACGTATTCATTTTTATGTTCCGCTGTTCCTTATTGTTATAACGGAATTTCATTTTTTCATTTGTATCAGGCATAATATCACTCCTTCAGGTATACTTAAAAGATCATATCTTTAATATTATTTTAACAAGTTTAAGGATAGAGGTCAACCGCTATTCCTCAGGGGAATCCTTGAATTTGCTGCATAAAATGTCGCCCACACACCAGATTGCTCCTGCTGCAGAAAGGGAAAAGACAAAAGCAACCACATTTTTTACAAATTGCAGGCTGGTAATGCTCAGATTTCCCGCAAGAAGTTCCTGTATCGTCGCATAGAGATTATGGATTCCCATCGTCCATACTCCTATATAAAGTGCATAATAAATGCCGGCAAGCTTAAAAAGACATGCCAGAAGTTTTTTTGGAAATTTACTTTTCATCAGAGACATCTCCTTGTAATTGTTCTTTTAGGCTTTTCTGTACTTTTTTCCTTGTTAATTCTACCAATCCTAAGCGTGTAATGTCAACCAGTGTGGCGGGAACTTTGTCTTTTTTTAAGTCCATCCGCAGGATATGCATTAACTCTTCCCGGTGTTCTTTTTCTTTCATATCAATAAAATCAATGATACAGATGCCGGAAATATTCCTTAAAATAAGCTGTCTTGCTATCTCATGGGCTGCTTCAACGTTCACGGAAAAGACCAGTTCCTCTCTTGCTTTCTTTTTGATGTTTTTTCCGCTGTTCACATCAATGACCGTCAATGCTTCGGTCGGGTCAATGACTAAATAGGCACCGGACGGCAGCCAGACCTGTCTGTGTAATGCCCGTTCCAGTTCATGTGTCAGACTGTAAAGTGCAAAAAGGGATACCTGTGTATCGGTATAAAGGTGTAGTTTTTCAGCCTCTTTCGTATCTTGAAGGTGTTGTAAAAGCACTTCATGTACACTGGGAATATCAGTCGTGATCTTTTGCACTTCCGTGAGATTACGGTTTTTTAAAAATTGCAGATAAAAAGGCGGGGCTTCCCGCAACCGTGTAAAAGCAGTCCGGTGCATTGCCCCTTGCAGGCAGGCATGACACTGCTTTGTTAACATTTCTAATTCCCTTAAAATCTCTTCATCGGAAGCATCTTTTGCGGCGGTACGCACGACGATCCCAAAGGTATCGGTGATCTGATCTTTTAACAATGCCTGCAAACGTTCCCGCTCTGTCGCATGCAGTTTTTTAGAAATACCCAAAAGATGGTTTCCGGTCGTCAGTATCAGGTATTTCCCGGAAAAGTTCAGATTTGCAGAGACCGAAGCAGGTTTGTTCTTTTGCTTTTCTCTGGTTACTTCCACGAGAAGTTCATCGCCGATGCATAAGTCTTTTTTTCCGTTCTTTTTCGTAAAAACTGCATTTTTTGCTTCTTCTAAGGGCAAAAAACAGGAGACACCCTTTGCAATATCCACAAAGGCTGCCTGAATGTTTTGTGCAATATTTTCTACTTTTGCGATGTAGATATTTCCAAGGATCGAGGACTTTGAGACGGCTTCTGCCTGAATCTGCGTCATGCGCTTTTCATCAAAGGCCGCCGCAATCCAAAATTCCTGCCCCCATCCTTCTTTTAAAGGTGCTTTCGTAATGATGATCCGCTCAGACAATGTTCTCTCCAAGGGCATCCAGCGGGATGAAATCACCCTGCTCATTTTTGGTATAGGTCTCTAATTTATGGATCTGCATTGCTTCAGGATGATAGGTCAGTCCCGCTGATTCAAACATGGAAGCAAGCACTAACTCCGGTTTGATATTGTCCACACTTCCGGTACAGACCTTTAAGTAGAATACCGGTGCAGCGTTTCGGTTTTGAACCTGAAAGTCATAGATCAATGGCTTTAAGTCCATTTCACGTTCACTCTTTTTTGTCTTTTTGACGATCAGGATTTCGGACTGTTTTTCGTAGAAATTCCGATAGATCTCCGTAAATTCTGCAACCGATCTTGGAATTTCATAACCTTCTTTATAGAAGATCTCATAGTCTGCTGCCGCAACTAAAGACATGGATTTTTTCGCGGTATCCGGTAATGAAACGTAAGAGGTCACTTCCACGCCTTCGACCATGGCTTCGTTTAAGACCTTTAAGGATTCTGCCGTTGATTTCGTAGAAAGTACCTCAATGTCAAAATATTCTCCGTCACTGGTGATCCCGACACCAAGCGGTGCAGCAAAGGACATGATCATATGAGGGTTAAAGCCTTCGGAATACTTCATGTCGATGCCGGCACGTTTTAGTGCCTTTTGAAAATAACGCATCATATCCAGATGTCCGACAAATTTTAATGCACCATATTTTCGGAATTTAATTCTAATTTTCATAGCAGACACCTCGTTCATATTTTCTTGCACCACAGCCGGAACAGCGTTCTCTGCAGTTCGGGGTGACGACCTCGGATCGTGCCGTTTTCCACTCGCGGATCAAAAATTCTTTGGTTACGCCGGCATCGATGAAATCCCAAGGGAACAGCTCATCGGTTTCTCTTGGGCGGATCGTATAAAAATCAGGATCAATGCCGCAGTCCTCAAAGATCTGCATCCACTTTTCATTGTCAAAGTATTCGCCCCAGGCATCAAAAATGCAGCCCTCTTCATAGGCTTTTAAAATAGCCCTGCTAAGACGGCGGTCACCTCTTGCAAAAATACCCTCTAATACGGTAACATCTGCCTGATGCCAGTTATACTTGATACTCTTGCGGTTCAACTGTTCTTTTACGGTATCGTTGACAATTTTGGCACGATTTAAGAATTCCTCTTTGGTACACATCGGTGACCACTGGAACGGTGTAAACGGTTTTGGCACAAAGAAAGAAGTGCTGACCGTAATCTGGCATTTTCCGTTTCTTTGATCTTTTGGGATCTCATAATAGCGGACAGCGATCCTGTTTGCAAGCTCTGCAATGGCTTTCATGTCATCGACCTGTTCGGTCGGAAGTCCAAGCATAAAGTAAAGTTTTACCTTATTCCAGCCACCTTCAAAGGCAAGTCCGCATCCATGTAAGATAATGTCCTCAGTTAAACCTTTGTTAATTACATCACGAAGTCTCTGGGAGCCTGCTTCCGGTGCAAACGTCAGACTGCTCTTTTTAATATCCTGTACTTTTCCCATAACGTCTAAGGAAAATGCATCTACACGCAGTGATGGAAGGGAAATGTTCACATGTTCCTTTCCGTGATGTTCGATCAGATAATTGATCAGATCCTCTAATTCCCGATAATCACTGGTACTTAAAGAACTTAAGGAAATCTCTTCATACCCGGTATTCTTTAACATGATGTCTGCCTGACGTTTCAGACGCTCTACATCTTTTTCACGGAGCGGACGGTAGATCATACCCGCCTGACAAAAACGACAGCCGCGGATACAGCCACGCTGTACCTCTAATACGACACGGTCCTGTGTCACTTTCAAAAACGGTACGACCGGTTTGTCCGGATAGACGCTGGCAGTCAGTTCCGTTACTACCTGTTTTTCGATTTTTTTGGGGATATCGTCATATACCGGTTCCATAGAGGCTAACGTTCCATCTTCTTTATAGCTGACTTCATAGAGTGACGGAACATAGATTCCCGGTATCTTTGCCGCCTGATGCAAAAAGGCTTCTCTCGAGGCATCTCCTTTTTTCCACTCTTTATACAGATCTAATAAAGCATCATAGCTTGTTTCACCTTCGCCAATATAGAATAAATCAAAAAAGTCTGCCAAAGGCTCCGGATTGTAGGTACATGGTCCTCCGCCAATGACAAACGGCATATCCCGTTCTCTGTCTTTTGCTAAAAGTGGGATCTGTGCTAAATCTAAGATCTGTAAAATATTGGTATAACACATCTCATATTGGATGGTGATCCCGATAAAGTCAAAATGCGTCAGTGGTTCCTGTGATTCGAGTCCGAACAGCGGAATGTGCTGCTCTTTCATGATCTGATGCAGATCCGGCCACGGGGAATAGACTCTCTCGCAGTATACATCTTCTCTCCGGTTAAACATATCATAAAGGATCTGGATGCCTAAATGTGACATTCCAATCTCATAGACATCCGGAAAGCACATGGCAAAACGGATGTCTACGTCCTCAGGGTTCTTTACGACACTGTTTAACTCATGCCCGATATATCGAACGGGCTTGTCTATTTTCATTAAAATTTCATCACTTAATGCTAATTTTCTCATACTTTTCCTATTATATGTTCGTGTTCTATGCTGCAGACAGCGTCTTTACCGCTGTGCTAATTCCTGTGTAATCTCTTCCCAGGTCACACCTTTTTCTACCATTAATACCATGACATGATAGAGGAAATCCGAAATCTCATATTTGATCTCTTCCGGATCAGGGTTCTTTGCAGCAATGACAATTTCCGTACACTCCTCGCCGACCTTTTTTAATATCTTATCAATTCCCTTGTCAAAAAGATAGTTGGTATAGGAACCTTCTTTTGGATTGTTCTTGCGGTCTTCAATGATATTATAAACCGTTTCAAATACTTTTAACGGATTTTTTTCAATATATTCTTTCTTGACGATCTCATTGAAAAAGCAGCTTGGATTGCCGGTATGGCATGCAACGCCCACCTGTGACACCTTCGCAAGGATCGTATCAAAGTCGCAATCGGCTGTTAATTCTTTCACATACTGGATATGACCGGAAGTCTCGCCTTTCATCCAAAGCTCCTGACGGCTTCGGCTGTAGTAGGTCATTTTTCCACAGTTGATCGTAGCGTGGAACGCTTCTTCGTTCATATAAGCACACATTAAGACATCGTTGGTCGTATAGTCCTGTACAATGACCGGGATCAGACCGTCCGAATTTTTCTTTAAGTTCTCCCAGCTGATCGCAGGGTCAAAATTGTCCATCTTAATGCCGTTACGGGAAAGTTCTGTCTTTAACTTCATAATGTCTGTCTCTAAGTCATTGATGAATTCTCCACAGATACCGCGTACGTTGTCTCTTTTTAAGAGGGTGGTCAGTTTATCCATATCCAGTTCATTCTGCTCGACTAAATAAATGATGTCAGTCAGATTTTCTACGGAATCTAAGATTTCCTGATTCATCACTAAAATTTCATGTACACTCTCCTGAAGTTCTTTCTGATGTTTAAAGATGTAATCCACATTCTTTAAGGAGATGATGATCTTTTCCTTACCGAAACGTTTGCTCGCCTCCATCGCAAGCTGGGCGGTAGAAGGTTTTGAACCATTTAAAATAACTTCCTTACATCCGGCATAGATCAGTTTCTTGACATCCTCTAAGCGGTTAATGTTACCTCCTGCACAAAGCGGAATCTCTAACAGACGGTTTAACTCCTTAATGGTATGGATATTCAGTTCGTGCTCCTCATCTTCCGTAGAAAGGTCATAGATCAGGATCTTATCAATGCCACTGTCATTATACAATTTGATCAGGTTCTTTGTGTCTTCAAGTTCCTCTAAATTATCAATGCTTTTGACTGCCTTTCCGTTTTTTAAATATAAGGTTGCAACCAGATTTTTATATTCTCTCATTTTACAGACTGCCTTTCGTAGATAATATATCGTGAATCCGCGGGTCCGTTGTGACCGCTTCATCTAATGCTTTCGCAAATGCTTTGAACAATGCCTCAATGATATGATGGCTGTTCGTGCCGGATAATACCTTCATATGCAGGTTCATGCCGGCAGTATAGGATATGGCATAGAAAAATTCACGCACCATCTCCGTATCAAATTCTCCTATGCGTGGTGTATCAAAAGTTCCATCAAAGGAAAAATAAGGTCTTCCCGATAAATCCAAGGCACAGAGGACAAGTGTTTCATCCATTGGCAGGATACAGCTTCCGTAGCGGCGGATGCCTTCTTTTTTGCCTAAGGCATTCTTGATCGCCGTTCCAAGGACAATTCCGGTATCTTCGATCGTATGATGGGAATCTACATGAAGGTCCCCTTTTACCTGAAGTTTCAGGTCAAAAAAACCATGCCTTGAAAATCCCTCTAACATATGGTCAAAAAAACCGATCCCGGTATCCACCTCATAGACACCGCTTCCGTCAATATTCAGATCTAATTGAATGTCCGTCTCTTTCGTCTTTCGGACTTCACTTGAAGTTCGTGCTGTATTCATCCGGGTATTCCTCCTTAATCCTCAAATCTTACTTTAATCGAATTTGCGTGTGCCGTCAACTGTTCACATTCCGCAAACTGTACAATATCCTTATAAACAGGCTCTAATGCCTCTTTTGAATAAGAAATGATACTGGATTTCTTAATGAAGTCATCTACGCTTAACGGAGAGAAAAATTTAGCGGTTCCGTTGGTTGGCAGTACATGGTTTGGACCTGCAAAGTAATCGCCTAACGGCTCCGAGCTGTATTCTCCTAAGAAAATAGCACCGGCATTGCGGATCTTCGTCATAACTTCGTATGGATTTTTCATAACGATCTCAAGGTGCTCGGAAGCAATCTCGTTTGCGGTCTGGATCGCCTCTGCGTTATCCTTTGCCACTAAAATATAACCATACTGGTCTAAAGACTTCTGGATGATCTCTTTTCTTGAAAGCTGTTTTACAAATGCATCGATCTCTTTAGAGACTTCTTCTGCTAAAGTTTTGCTTGTGGTCACAAGGATCGCAGATGCCATTTCATCATGCTCTGCCTGTGATAACAGGTCTGCGGCAACAAAACGCGGATTGGCGGTCTCATCTGCTAAGACTAAGATCTCACTCGGTCCTGCGATCGAATCAATGCTGACATGACCAAATACGGCTTTTTTTGCAAGTGCTACATAGATGTTTCCCGGTCCTACGATCTTATCTACTTTAGGGATGCTTTCGGTTCCAAAAGCAAGTGCTGCGATTGCCTGTGCACCACCCACTTTATAAATGCGGTCTACACCGGCTTCTTTTGCGGCAACTAAGGTAGAAGCACAGATTTTTCCGTCTTTTCCAGGAGGGGTGGTCATAATGATCTCATCCACGCCTGCTACTTTTGCCGGCATGACGTTCATCAGCACACTGGATGGATAGACTGCCTTGCCGCCCGGCACATAGACACCGACTCTCTGCAATGGTGTTACTTTCTGGCCTAAGAGGATTCCGTTTTCTTCCGAATCAAACCAGCTGTACTGTTTTTGTTTTTCGTGGTAGGTACGGATGTTGACCAATGCTTTTTTGATAACCTCTAACAGCTTTGTATCAACATTTTCATAGGCTTCTTTGATTTCCGCATCGGCGACTAAAATGGTATCGGCACTGATGTCAGCACCGTCAAAACGTCTGGTATAGTCAAATAATGCAGCGTCTTTTTTTGCCCGTACATTTTCTATGATCTCGGCTACCTGGCTTTCAAATTTGCCATAGCTGTTCGGACTGCGCTTTAAAAGATTTTCTAAGATATCTGTTTTACTTTCTTCTGTTAACGTTAAGATCTTCATCTTAAACCTCCTGACTGCTCAATACGGACTTTAAGTCGGTAATCAGCTTTGTAATACGTTCATTTTCCATCTTCATGCTGACCTGGTTGACCACCATTCTTGCAGATAACGGTACGACTTCTTCTAATACAGAAAGTCCGTTTTCCCTTAAAGTAGAACCGGTCTCTACAATGTCTACGATCACTTCGGAAAGTCCGACGATCGGAGCTAACTCGATCGAGCCGTTTAACTTGATGATCTCCACGGTCTGATGTTTTTTATTGTAAAAATAATCCTTTGCGATCTTCGGATATTTGGTTGCCACGCGGATCTGTTCTCTGTGCTTTAACAGTTCTTCGGCTTCTTTTGGTCCACAGACACACATTTTGCATTTTCCAAAGCCTAAGTCTAAGACTTCGTAGATATTGCGTCCTTCTTCTAAGATCGTGTCTTTTCCGACAATTCCAATGTCTGCAGCACCGTATTCCACATAGGTTGGAACATCCGGGCCTTTGGCTAAGAAGAAACGCAGCTTATATTCTTCATTGACAAAGATCAGCTTTCTGGTCTTTTTGTCCTTCATCTCTTCACAGGTAATGCCTATCTTTTCAAAAGTTTCTAAGGTCTGGTTTGCTAATCGGCCTTTTCCTAAAGCAAACGTTAAATATCTCATATCTTCCATCTCTATTCTCCGTCCATATATGTAATCTGCGTGATCCCTGTTCTGTCAGCATACGCCTGATAGTTCTCTTTGCTCTTAGTCTCATCCATACATAAAAGTTCTATCAAAGCTCCGGTTTTTCTAAGTTCCTGTGCCTTTAAGATGGCTTCTTTTTGAAGCTTTCTTGGATAGAGCAAAAGCTGATATTCCTTGTCAGTGGTAATCTCTGTTTTCTGTCTCTGGATCGCCGCTAAAAGCTGGTCAGAAGCGATCGCAAAACCGATCGCAGGTGCATCCTTGCCAAAATACTTTAAGAGCTTATCATAACGGCCGCCTTTTACGATCGGTTCTCCTGTTCCAAAGGTATAGCCGGAAAAAATAATGCCGGTATAATAATGGTAGTCGCTGAGCGCACCAAGTTCATAGGAAATATAACGTTCTGCCTGATAGAGTTTTAACACTTCATGCAGATCCTTTAAGTAAGCTAAAGCAGAAGCACTCTTTTGATATGGTGCTGCTTTTTTCTGAATCTCTTCAAACTGCTTTGGACTGTCATAAAAACCGCCTAAGAGGGTAAAAAGTTCCTTTAAGTCTTCGGCAATCTCCAGTGTACCGATGAACTCCTCCACACCGAAGAAATTCTTGTTAGAGATCAGTTCCCGCAGTTCCTCTTCCTGTTCTTCGTTTAGTCCTGCTTCTTCCATCAGGCCTTTTAAAAATCCGGTATGACCGATACTGATCTGAAATTTTTCCAAGCCTGCCTTTTTCAGACATTCGACTGCCATCGCAAGGATTTCTGCATCTGCTTCGATCGAGTCATCTCCGATCAGCTCTGCACCAAGCTGTGTGGATTCCTTTAATCTGCCCTGATAACTGTTGTTATTGATAAAAATATTTCCGGCATAGCAAAGTCGGATCGGCATAGTTTCCTCGCCAAAATACATTGCGGCTGCTCTTGCGATGGATGGAGTCATATCCGGACGCAGTACTAAAGTATTTCCTTCACGGTCAAAAAACTTATATAAATCTTTGGATGGGATGGTACCGATCTCCCGATTGAATACATCAAAAAACTCAAACGTCGGAGTCTGGATCGTATGATAACCGAAACTTAAAAACGTCTGGTGGAGTTCCTGCTCTATGCGCTGTTTTTTATCGCATTCTCCGTTATAGATATCGCGGACACCTTCCGGTGTATGTAATAATTCTCTTCTCATGCTTTTTTCCTCCGGCACTTTATTACGGTAACGTGCTACCTTGATAATATATTAAACTTGATTTATTATATGTTACATTAGAAAAAAAGTCAATCCCTGCTTCTTACGTTTATTCCCGAATTTCTAAGTCTTTTTGGATACCGTCTAAATACGGAACTAAGATCACGCCTTTTCCTTTTAAAAAGAAGTCTTTTTCTAATTCCTCATAGCGAAAACTTTTCCGTCCGCCTGTCTCCATACGATTCCAGAATTCCATGAGCTTTTGATGACGCAGATAATAGAATTCATCTTTGTGCGTAAAGGAGATCAAAAGGAAGGAGATACCGCCCTGTTTTTCAAAATCCTCCATAAACCGTACCTGATGCGGATGGATATTGGCAAGCGGAAAGGTGTCTGTATGACATTCTTTGGCATCAAAACAGACCGGAATCCCCTGTACGGCACCGATATAGTCTACGGTACTCTTCTGGTCAAAATAAGCAAGGGTAATGTGTCTGGTTGCCTTGTCGATATTGATCGGTGTGATCGGTGTCGGTACTTTCTGGATCAGGGCAAGTCCGTGTTCGGCATATTTTTCATTGGTCCGGTTGATAAATTCTTCTAAGGTTGAACCTCTTAAACCTCTTGAATTCCAAGTTGGCATTACAGGATTCCTTTCGCGGCAACATCACCTTCGTAATAAATTTTTTCCATATAGGCGAGGTTAAATTTTCCGTCTTTTAAGGTCACTAAATTCATACAGCAGTTTGGTTGATGAATCTCCCAGTAACGGTCAATATCCCAACCTAAGACGTTGAGTAATAAAGCACGGATCAATGCTCCGTGGCAGACGACCAGTACATTTTCATAAGTATGCTCTAACGGTCGCAGTTCGTTTTCTAAGAAATCTTTAGCTCTTGCCATAATATGTTCATAGCTTTCGGCTCCGTCTTTTGCCTGATATTTCGATGGAATGGTAAAACAGTATTTCAGATTCTGATTTTCCGGTTTTTCATTAATATCTTTTATCAGCATACCTTCTGCTTTTCCAAAATTCATCTCAACGATCCGGTCATCAATGACGATTTCGGTTGTATGTGTACCACGGACGATCTCAGCCGTTTTACGGGCTCTTGATAGCGGACTTGCATAAATAATATCAAATTGAAGTCCCTCTTTTTCGATGCCGTCCCTTGTGATCTTAGCTAATTCAATGCCGTATTCATTTAACGGAATATCGGTACTTCCCTGGATTCTTCCTGCTTTGTTTCCGTTGGTTTCTCCATGTCTTAAGATATAAATATTCATGTTCTCCACCTCTTATTTTTCTCTGCCTGTCCTTTGACATTCTAAGGCACGTTCAAATTCTTTCGGGGCATCTGCCTGTATCTTGGTCCCATCGGCTAAAAACAGGCGGTATGCATGTAATAACTGATGTGTCACACCTGCATTTTTTAAAAATTCCCGGTTAAGCCTCGGATTTCCGTATTTGGTATCGCCAATAACAGGGTGACCGATCGATGCTAAATGTGCACGGATCTGATGGCTTCTTCCGGTGATCAGATGAACTTCAAGTAAAGTTACCTGACCAACGAGCTTTAAGGGACGATATTCGGTAATGATCGGCTTTGCATCATTAGAAGGCTCAGAAAGTATGGTGACCTGATTGTTTTTCTCATCCTTTTTTAAAAAACCTTCGATCCGTCTTGGCTTGGAAATATGCCCTGCGACGATCGCAAGATAATATTTTTCCATACTGCGTTCCCGAAAGGCTTTGCTCATCTGCTGCAATCCATTCAGGGTCTTTCCTGCAACTAAGATTCCCGATGTGTTGCGGTCTAAGCGGTTGCAGACCGATGGTTTAAACGTATGCAGGCTCTCTCTTGTTATTGTACCACTTTCTAAAAGATATTGTAATATATATTCATTTGCGGAAATATCTTCTTTTTTGGCTTTTTGGGAAAGCATTCCCGCCGGTTTGTTGATGGCGAGCACATCGTGATCCTCATAGACGATTTCTAGTGAAATATGCGGAACGGAAACAACCGGATCTTTCGTCTGTTGTTTTCCTGCAAATTTTTCAAAAGTCTCATCCGAAAGGAATAATTTTACCGAATCTCCGGCGGTTAATTTCTCATTTCCGGTTGCTTTTTTGCCGTTTAAGACAATATTCTTTTTTCGGAGCATCTTATAATAAAAGCTGGCAGGAGCCTCTTTTAAGAGTTTGCCTAGGAATTTATCCAGACGTTGTCCGGCTTCATTTTCGTTGATTACAATTTCTTTCATGCTTCTCTTGCCTGCTTTCCGTTTTTCTTCTTATGGACATTTCGGATTGTCTTTTTCTGCTGCGGTTTTTGCTTTTGCGATTTCTGCTGTTTTTGTGATGTCTGTGCTTTGGACATCTTTCCGGTCTGCTGTTTTTTGGCGGAAGCACCCTTTTGTGTGGATGATGAAGACTGGATATTTCTCGGACGGATCAGACATTTTTTGTCAAATCCGATCAGATCCGTTCTGCCTGCCTTATGGAGTGCCTCCGATACCAGTTCGTAATTCTTTGGATTCCGATACTGGATCAATGCCCGCTGCATGGCTTTTTCATGTGGGTTTACTGCCGTATAGACCGGTTCCATGGTTCGTGGATCTACTCCGGTATAATACATGCAGGTAGACAGCGTGGAAGGTGTCGGATAAAAATCCTGCACCTGTTCCGGCATATATCCGAAATCTCGTAAAAATTCTGCCAGTTCTACGGCTTCTTTTAAGGTAGAACCCGGATGCGAGGACATCAGATAAGGGACTAAGAACTGCTTTCGCCCGATCTTTTCGTTCATCTTCTGATAGGACTGCACAAAACGGCGGTAAACACTGTTTTCCGGTTTTCCCATATATTTTAAAACAGCATCCGAAATATGCTCCGGGGCAACTTTAAGCTGTCCTGAAACATGATATTCACACAATTCTTTCAAAAAGCTCTGGTCTTTATCGGCAAGCAGGTAGTCAAAACGGATACCGGAGCGGATAAAGACTTTTTTTACCCCTGGAAGTGCTCTTAACTGTTTTAAAAGTGCCCGGTAATCTCTGTGGTCTGCGATCAGATTGTCGCAGGGTTTTGGAAAGAGACACTGTTTGTTTGGGCATGCTCCGTGTTTGAGCTGTTTTTTACAGGCAGGTGCCCTGAAATTTGCTGTCGGACCACCGACATCGTGGATATATCCTTTGAAGTCGGGTTCCTTCGTAAGCATTTTTGCTTCTTCGATAATGGATTCATGGCTTCGTACCTGAATGATCCTGCCCTGATGAAAGGTTAAGGCACAAAAACTGCACCCTCCAAAACAGCCACGGTTGCTGACGAGACTGAATTTCACTTCACTGATCGCAGGCACACCGCCTGCTTTTTCATAGGAAGGATGATAAGTGCGCATATAGGGAAGTGCATAGACATCATCCATTTCTTCGATCGTCAGCGGCTTAGACGGTGGATTTTGTACCACAAAGGTTTTATAGTCATAGCTTTCCGCTAAACGCTTTCCCGAAAACGGGTCGGTATTTTGATATTGCACATAAAAACTTTTGGCATAATTCTTTTTATCTGCTTTCAGTTCTGAATAGTCCGGCAGAAAAATTGCATCATAAATATCTTCTTTTTTTCTTGTTTTATAAACAGTTCCATCAATAAATGTAATATCACGAACCAAAAGCCCGCTGTTTAGGGCATCTGCCACTTCTACAATGCTTCTCTCTCCCATTCCGTATAAGAGCAGATCCGCACCGGAATCTAATAAAATGGAACGTTTTAAGGAATCTGACCAGTAATCATAGTGGGCAAGCCTGCGCAGACTCGCTTCAATCCCGCCAATGATGATCGGTGTTTTTTTATAATTGCGTCGGATCAGATTACAATAAGTAATGGTGGCATAGTCCGGCCGCTTTCCCATGACTCCGCCCGGTGTATAGGCATCTGTGGAACGTCGCTTTTTAGAAACGGTATAGTGGTTGACCATAGAGTCCATATTTCCGGCGGCAACCAAAAAGCCGAGTCTTGGTTCGCCTAAAATAGAAATACTGTGATCATCTTTCCAGTCCGGCTGTGAAATGATCCCAACGGTATATCCATGTGCTTCCAGTACCCGGCTGATGATGGCATGTCCAAAGGATGGATGGTCAACATAGGCATCGCCGATCACATAGACGAAATCCAGTTGCTGAATACCACGCTCATCCATATCTTTTTTACAAATGGGTAAAAATTTATTTTTCATGTCAGATCCTCATAGGTGCCATTTAAAATTTCCTCATAGGAAGTAATGTAATAATCAGAAAGTTCTTTTTTTAATGGATTCTGCTCGGTGGAAAATTCATCTTCTACGCCACAGACTTTCATGCCGGCACTGATCGCTGCCCGCATTCCGTTTGGAATATCCTCAAAGACCATGCAGTGCTCCGGAGCAACCCCAAAATGCTCCGCTACCATCAGATAAATGTCCGGTGCAGGTTTTCCATTCGGGACTTCATCGGACGTTAAGATATAATCAATATCCTCTAAAATATCATGTGCCTTTAGACAGGCTCTGGTCAGCTCATAGGAATTGCTGGTTCCGATACCGACGCGGATTCCCTTTTCTTTTAATAAGTCTAAGAACTGCTTCGCTCCCGGTTTTAACGGCACTTCTTTGCAGTATTTTTCATAAGCCATGCCGTTCCAGATCTTCATCAGTTCCTGTGGAGTATCCTTTAAGTTGAACCGCTTGATAAAATAGTCGGCAGTCTGCGCAAAGCTGATACCTTCTATCTCATATTTCAGATTTTCCGGCATTTCTAAACCGCGTGCGGTTAAAAATTCAATATCAATGGATTCCCACATCCACATGGAATCTACTAATGTTCCGTCTAGGTCAAAAATGACTGCCCGGATATTTTCTAACATATTTTTACTCATTGTTTTTCCTCTATATTGTTCTGTTTTTCAGTGCAGATAATTCTTCTGTGGTAAGTGCCCGGTAGCTTCCGGGAGTCAGGGTTTCATCTAATTGTAACGTTCCCATAGAAAGCCGTTTTAAAAAAAGAACCTGTTTTCCGACCGCTTCAAACATCCGCTTGACCTGATGATATTTCCCTTCTGTGATGCTGACACGGATTTCTGAAATATCATCCGATTTTTCAATAACAAGGGTTGCAGGAAGTGTCGGTTTCTCTTCTTTGATATCTAATCCAAGGGAAAAGCGCTGGACATCTTCCCTCGTAACTCTTCCCTGTACCTTTGCAAAATAGGTCTTTGTCACATGCTTTTTCGGGCTTAGAAGCTCATGGGCTAATGTTCCGTCATTTGTGATCAGCAAGAGTCCTTCCGTGTCAAGATCCAGCCTGCCGACCGGAAACAGGTTATAGCCCTTTGGATTTTCAATAAAAGAAAGGACGGTCGGATACAGATTGTCTTTGACTGCCGAAACACAGCCGCCCGGTTTGTTTAACATATAATAGACATAGGGTTCATAGGCAACCGTTTTTCCCTGATAACAGACGGTATCTTTTGTTATGTCAACCTTTGCTTCGGGCTTGCTTATCGGCATGCCATTGACGCTGACCTGTTTTTTTCGTATGATGTTTTTTACCTCCGAACGGGTTCCAATGCCCATATCGGCTAAATATTTGTCCAGTCGGATCATAATACTCCTAGAATGTAAGTGTTCTTTTTTTGTTTTCTAATTTCTGTAAAACCTGATAGGGATTGATGGCATATTCTTTTCCGTTTTTATCATTTAGATAAATGCCAAAATGAAGATGCACGTCAAAATTCCCCGTGGTTCCTTCTATCTCACTATAGCCGGTATCCCCCATAAAGCCAATGATTTCTCCGGCACGGATCTGCTCTCCGATTTGGTATTCTTTCATATAATCGGACAAGTGTGCATAGTAATAATAGACACCGGTTTTACTGCGTATGCCAAGCCGCCATCCGCCCTGGGGCAGCCAGCCGATCTTTTCTAAGGTACCGTCACAGACACTGACTACCGGATATACGCCCCTGTGGTTGTAGGATGCCATGATGTCACAGCCTTCATGTCCCCTTTTTCCACCGTAGGTACGCTCCATCATAAAACTGTCTCCGTAAGCGACTGTTTTTCGATCATCCCATTTCGACTCCGCTACCGGAAAATAAGCCACTTCTTTTTTGATCTTTGGGTAAGGGTCTTTGTATTCCGTAACAGTTCCCTTTTCTTTAGAAATCTGCAATATCTTCTGTACGCCTGCACTGTCGGCTGCAACAAGGCAGATAAACAGCAGGATCACTGCAAATTTTCGATACCACATAAATTATTTTGCTCTTTTCAAAAACTCTAAAATGAATTTCCATACACGCTCGGTAGAAGAGATCGAAAGTCTTTCTTTTGGTGTATGGATGTCAAAGTTATCCGGTCCGAATGAAACACAGTCCAGATTTTCAATCTTTTCAGAGAGGATTCCACACTCTAAGCCGGCATGAATTGCCTCAATCTTTGGTTCTTTCTGATATAAATCCCGATATACCTCTAACACTAGTTCACGGACTTTGGAATCTTTTTTGTACTCCCATGCAGGATAATTGCCGGTAAAGGTAACCGTACCGCCTAAGAACTCGGACAGATAGGAAAGACGATCCATGACTTCTTCTTTTCTGCTCTTGACACTGCTTCTTACGGAAAATGATACGGAGAACTCTTCCTCCGTCATTTTCATAATTCCGGCATTGAGTGAGGTTTCAGGGAGTCCCGGAATCTCCATACTCATATGCTGGATGCCATTTGGCATATTCCGCAGGAAGAAAAGGATTCTGGACTGGGAGCGGTAACCCAGTACCTGTGTTTTCTTCGTGCCGAGTTTTTCGAATCTTAATACGATATCAGGATCACTTGCCTGGTATTCTTTTTTCAGTATATGATTCAGTGCGAAAACCGCATCTTCTAACTTCTTCTCCTCTTCCGGCGTAACTAAAATATCACAGATGCACTCTCTTGGAATGGCATTGTCTTTAAGGCCACCGTTCAATGCACAGATGCCCATTTCTAAGGTATCATCTAAATGTTTTAAAATTCTTCCGATCTCTACAATGGCATTGGCACGTTCCTTATCAATCTCACCACCGGAATGACCGCCCATTAATCCGGTCAGGGTCAGACGATACTGTAAACCCTCTGCTTCGTCAAAGACTAACGGAAAACTGCACTCTGCCGTTACTCCGCCGGCACAGCTTGTTAAAAAGGTTCCCTCTACATCAGAGTCAATATTTAATACCTGATGTCCTTTTAACATGGAAAGGTCAATTTTTTCAGCACCAAGCATGCCGACTTCCTCATCTACGGTAAAGACACACTCTAAGCGTGGGTGTGCAATGTCATCCGAATCTAAGATGGCTAAGGAATAGGCAATGGCAATACCGTCATCTCCTCCTAAGGTTGTTCCCTTTGCCTTTACGAAGTCACCGTCGATAAAAAGACGAAGTCCCTCGTTCTCGAAGTCGATCTCTGTATCGTTTTCTTTTTCGCAGACCATATCCAAGTGTCCCTGAAGGATGATCGGTTCTGCATTCTCATATCCGGCTGTGGCTTCTTTGATAATGACCACATTATTATATGCATCCTGATAAGCCTCTAATTCCCGTTCTTTTGCAAAGTTCATACAATAGTCACTGATGGCTTTTGTATGATAGGAACCGTGTGGGATTCCTGCAAGTTCCTCAAAATAATAAAATACTTTTTGTGGCTGCACATTTTCTAATACTCTCATATTCTTACCTCCTGAATTCATATCTTTCTTAATTTTTAATATATTTAACTATGAAAAAATCATACCTTATACTCTTACTTATCTTCATATTGTGTTACATGTTAATAGACCCCGTGCATGGAATGGAAGGTGTAAAAAATGGTCTTTTACTCTGGTATGACCGCATTTTACCGGCATTACTGCCATTTTCCATTATTTCCTATATTCTGGTGGCATCGGATAATCTGTCTTTTTTCAGCAGAATCTTGCATCCTGTGATCAAAAAACTCATTCCTGTATCGCCGGACGGTGTCTATCCGCTGTTAGCGGGATTTTTATTTGGCTTCCCGTTAGGAAGTAAAATCATCGGTCAGTTATCCGAAAACGGACAACTAAGATCATCGGAAGCACAGATCCTGCTCTCTGTCTGTAACAACATCAGTCCGGTCTTTATTACCGGCTATATGGTACACCAGTGTATCGGATGTGATGCATATATGCTACCTGCGATCCTGTGCATTTATCTGCCGCCGCTTTTTTTTGCAGCTATCCGGCTGCGGTTTTTAAAAGGAACGGCTTCTGATAAAAAAAATGAGGCATCAAGATCTCAAATTACCTTTAAAATCATTGATGCCGGAATTATGAACGGTTTTGAAACCCTGCTCAAACTATGCGGTTACATTGTGATTTTTTCTATTCTATGCAAACCGCTTTCACTATTAAAAAACAGTATTCCCTTTGTCAGCCTGTTATTTGGCAGTATCTTAGAAGTTACAAACGGTATCTCCTGTATTACCGGGCATGGCTTTTCTAAAGAAGCAATGTTCTTACTCTGTACCACCTGTACCTCTTTTGGAGGAATCTGTGGTATTGCCCAGACCAGTTCGATGATCTCAGACACAACTTTATCTATGTCTGCTTATATCAGGGATAAACTGTTCTTTTCCGTTATGACGTTCGGATGTGCTCTCTGTTACCTTTATCTATTATAATGATAACAGCGTCTACTGTAACAGATCTGCACTTACATCGATTTCCGGCAACTCCTCTGTGGACTGTTCTGCCGGCTGCTCTTTTGCTTCCTGCTCTTTGCTGTGTTCAATCTGTTCAGGAACAAGCTCTGCACGGTTGGCTGTAACAATATCTAAAAAGCCCTGTAAAGCACCGATCAGGCTTTCGCTTCTGGCTTTGGAAGTCTCAATCGCACCTGTCAGACTTGCTTCTAAATTTTTGAGCATATCATCGGTATAGGCAATGGCACTCATACGGATATTATTTGCATCATTTGTGGCATTGTCTAAGATGTCCTGTGCCTGCTTTGTTGCGATCATAACAACCTCATTTGCCTGTGCATATGCCTGCTGCATGATCTGATGCTCGCTGACTAATTCGTCCGTCTTGATCTGTGCCTGAGCAATAATTGCCTCTGCCTTTGCTTTGGCATCCGCTAAAATCGCCTCCTGATTGCTGATAATCTTCTGATAACGCTTGATCTCCTCCGGAGTCTTCATACGAAGTTCCGTCAAAAGCTCGTCAATCTCATCACGATTCACAACGATCTTACTGCTGGAAAAATTATGAGGTTTACAATTGTCAATGTATTCTTCAATCTCATCAATAATCTGTTCAATCTTACTGCTCATGGTTTCACCCCTTATTTTTTGATATTATACTTCTCATAAATCCTATCCACAAACTGTTCCGGAACAAACTTAGAAATGTCGCCGCCATAGGAAGCAAACTCTTTCACGATCGTGGAACTCAGATAGGAATACTGTAGATTCGTTGTTAAGAATATCGTCTCAATATCGGTATTCTCGATATGATTTGTCTGGGCAATCTGCAATTCATATTCAAAATCCGTTACGGCACGCAGTCCGCGTACAATGATACTTGCATCGATTTCCCGCATATAATCAACTAAAAGTCCATCAAAAGAAGTAACCTCTACGTTCGGTAAATCTTTTGTTAACTCTTTTAACATACTAACACGTTCCTCAACCGAAAACAATGATTTTTTTGCACTATTGTTTAAAACGCCGACAATCAGCTTGTCCACAATTTTAGAAGAACGCAGGATTATGTCTACATGTCCGTTAGTAACCGGATCAAAGCTGCCCGGATATATTGCTCTTTTCATATCAGTCCTCTTTCTGACCTGCCCGTTTTAAAAACAGATGCATATTGGTCTTGTATTTTTTCAGCTTCTCTACGGTAAAACCAAGCTCATGTACATAGTCAAATGTTGTCCGGTCTGACATCTCTACAATGATCAGGCTGTCTTCATCGATCAGCTTTGACGTTGCAAGATAGGTCAGCACTTCTTTTTCTAATTCCTTGCCATAAGGCGGGTCCATAAATACAATATCAAAATATTTGCGTCCCTCTAACTGACACAGTGCCGTCAGCACATCGGTCCTCATCAGTGTGGATTCCTCGGTAAACTTTGTAAAACGGATGTTTTCCTCGATACAGTCTGCCGCTTTTTTATTATTCTCCACAAATACAGCTTCCTCAGCACCACGGCTTAATGCTTCAAGTCCGATGGCTCCGCTTCCTGCAAACAGATCTAAAAAAGAAGCTCTTGGAACATCCATCTGGATGATGTTAAACAAAGTCTCTTTGATACGGTCTGTAGTTGGTCTGGTGTCTTTTCCTTCAATCGTTTTCAGTGGAAGGCTTCTTGCCGTTCCTGCTATGATCCTCATAGTATCTTCTCCTCTGTCAGCATTTTTTCTAAAAGTGAAAATGCTGCTGCTACTGCCTGCTGTCGTATTTCGGTGCGGCTGCCGCATCCAAGCATATGTTGTGTCATAACGCTGCCGTTGTAACAGCAGCCAAGATATACGTCTCCTACCGGATGCTCCTTCGTACCGCCGTCCGGTCCTGCAACGCCTGTGGATGAAAGGGCAATCGTGGTATGAGCCGTTCTTGCGGCACCCGTAGCCATCTCGGCCGCTGTCTGGCTGCTGACTACCCCATAATCGGAAATGGTTTTGGGGGCAACCCCTAACAGTCGTTCCTTTGCATCATTGGAATAGGTAACATATCCCTCGTGAAAAATCTCAGATACGCCCGGAATATCCACAATCGCGGATGCGATCAGCCCACCGGTACAGGATTCCGCAGTTGTAATCGTTAATTTTTTGTCAATCAAAAATTCTACTATCTCTTCTATGGATTTATTCATCATTGCCGTTCTGTTTTATTTTTTATTTTAGTTCCTGTTATTTCTGCTCTTTTAATACCTGCTTATTTTTTGCAATGTAATCGATCAGAGAAACGACCGTTAGGATCAATGCAATATAAGTCAGTGCTGTTGCAAGCATCTGGAAATAACGATTCTGGAAATCTAAGATCAATGCGATGATCATAAGCATCTGGAAGGTTGTTTTAAACTTGCCCCAGTAACTTGCGGCGATGACAATGCCGTTATCCGATGCAACCAGACGGAATCCGCTGATAATAAATTCTCTTGCAATAATAACAATTACAATCCATGCTGCTAATCTGTCGATTTCCACCAGACAAATCATAGCGGAGCATACCAACAGTTTATCTGCTAACGGGTCCATAAATTTCCCGAAATTTGTCACAAGATTGTATTTTCTTGCAATTTTTCCGTCTGCCATATCGGTCAGACTTGCCACAATAAAGATGGCGGTTGCAATGTATTTTCCATATTCCGGAAAATATGGTGCAAGTAAAAAGAATACAAAAAATGGAATTAATATAACGCGAAATATCGTCAGTTTATTTGGTAAATTCATGCAATCTCTCCTATCAAATCGTATTCATAAGCTCCGGTTACCCTTACCTTTACAAAATCACCACTCATCAGCGTTTCATCCGTATCGATAAAAATGTAACCGTCGATATCCGGTGCGTCCCGGTAAGTTCTTCCCACATAGGTGTTTTCACCGGAAACCTGACCTTCAATCATACAATAGAGTTCCCTGCCAATCATCCGCTCGTTGGCATCTATAATAACTTCTTCCTGAAGTTCCATGACTTCCTGCTGCCATTGCTTCTTCTGTTCTTCGTCTACCTGGTTGTCAAAAGTTGCTGCCGGGGTATCTTCCTCCGGGGAATAAGTAAATGCACCTAAACGGTCAAATTCCATCTCATTGATAAAATACATCAGTGATTCATGCTCTTTCTCCGTCTCTCCCGGGAAACCACAGATGAGTGTGGTTCTGAGTGCAATATCCGGTATCTCAGTTCTGAGTTTTGTGACAATGTTTCGTAAATCCGCCTGTGAAGTTCTTCTTCCCATGCGTTTTAAGATCATATCATCGGCATGCTGGATCGGCAGATCTAAGTAGTGGCAGACTTTTTCATTGCGTTTTATGGAAGCGATCAATTTATCGTCAATCTCTTCCGGATAACAGTAAAGGATCCTGATCCAGTAGATTCCTTCTATTTTATTCAGTTCATCTAAAAGTCTGTACAGAGATTTCTCTCCATACAGGTCGATACCGTAAAGAGTGGTCTCCTGTGCAACCAAGATCAGTTCCTTTACGCCCTGTGCCACTAACTCTCTTGCAGATTCCACTAATTCTTCGATCGGGATACTGCGGTACTCGCCACGGATTTTTGGGATAATGCAGTAAGTACAGTGCTTGTTGCAGCCTTCTGCAATTTTTAAATGGGCATAATGACCACCTGTGGTTAAGGAACGCTTTGCGGAAACGTTTGGAATTCCTTCTAATGTCTTGAAATTTTCATAATGGCTGCCGCCTAAAACATTTTTTACGGCTTCTGCAATGGCATCGTAGGAATTGGTTCCAAGGATGGCATCCACCTGAGGGATTTCTTTTTCAATCTCTTCCTGATAACGCTGTGCTAAACATCCTGTTACGATCAGCGCTTTGCAGTTCCCGGATTCGCGGTACTCTGCCATTTCTAAAATGGTATTAATGCTTTCTTCTTTGGCATCGTTGATAAAACAACAGGTGTTGATCACAATGATATCTGCTTCCTGCTCATCATCCGTAAAGGCATAGCCCTCATTGCCAAGGATACCAAGCATATACTCCGTATCTACGAGATTCTTATCACATCCGAGAGATACAAACAGAATTTTCATTATACTTCCTCTTCTTCCTCGTTGTCATCTCCGATAATCTTTACTTTTCCTTCGTATAACTCCTGCACTGCAGTAGAAAGCGGTTTCTTTCCGGCTGCTCCTTCTACTAACGGCTCATCTCCTGCGATGATCTGTCTTGCACGTTTCGAAGCGGCGATTACGATGGAATAACGGCTGTTAACAACCGGTTCCTCTCCAAACTCCACACCACTGTTCATTACTTTCATTAAGTCTACATAAGATGGATGTATCATAGTTATTCTCCTTTCAAAAATCCCTTTAATTCTTCACGCATCTGTGTAATCGCTTTTTCATTTCTTGCAATCGTAAGATGCTCGTTTCTTATCATCTGGTGTACTTCTTCGACACAGATGTCTAAATCATCATTGATGACTAAATAGTCATAATTTTCAATGCCCTCGGCTTCTTCGCATGCACGGCTTAAACGCTTGTTGATGATCTCCATATCCTCTGTGCCCCTGCCGATCAGCCGTTCTTTTAAGATTTCGGCGGATGGCGGTGTTACAAAAAGAAGCAAGGTCTGCGGGAACTGTTTTTTGACTTTTAAAGCGCCCTGTATCTCAATTTCTAAGATGACATCTTTGCCGTCAGCTAACTGCTTTTCCACATAGGCTTTTGGTGTGCCGTAATAGTTGTCAACATACTGTGCATATTCAAGCAGTTCGCCGTCTGCGATCATCTGCTCAAATTCTTTGGTTTCTTTAAAAAAATATTCTACGCCGTCTGTTTCGCCTTCTCTTGGCTGTCTTGTCGTTGCCGAAATGGAAAGTGCGTATTGCTCAGGATACTTTTTTAAAAGTTCTTTCATAATCGTTCCCTTTCCTGAGCCGGAAAAGCCGGAAACGACAACTAATATTCCTTTTTTTTCTAAATTCATCGTATTTTCCTCTTCAAATATCGGTTATGTAAAGCTATTCAATGTTCTGGATCTGTTCTCTGACCTTCTCAATGTTCGTCTTCAGTTCAATACCGGTATCTGAAATGGCAAGGTCGTTTGCTTTGGATAAGATCGTATTTGCCTCGCGGTTCATCTCCTGGGCAATAAAATCTAATTTTCTTCCAATGCTGCCGCCTTCTTCTAAGGCATCCTTGGTACCCTGGATATGGCTTTTTAAGCGTACGGTCTCTTCGTCTACACAGATCTTATCTGCATAGATCGTAACCTCTGCCGCAATCCTGCCGTCATCGATCTGCGTATCTTCTAACAGCTCTTTGACCTTAGCTTCGAGCCTGCTGCGGTAATCACTGAGGATCTGTGGGGAACGCTCCTCGATAAAATCTACGTTCTTTAACATTTCATCGAGTTTTTCCACTAAATCTTTCTTTAAATTCTCTCCCTCAGTGATCCTCGATGCAACAAACTGTTCGCATGCCTGTCTGAGTGCTTTTTCTAAAACGCTCCATAGTTCTTTTTCATCGACATCCTGTTCTTCCATCGTGAACACTTCCGGATATTTGGACAATTTGCCAACGGTAATATCGTTTTGCAGATCAAACTGTTCTGCCATAGTGTTCAGATGTGTTAAGTATTCTCGGGCAATCTCTTCGTTATACTTCAAAGCTACATTGTTCTCGTTGTAGTCTTCGTAAGTGATAAAGACATCGACTTTGCCCCTTTGCATGTATTCTTTTAGGAGATTACGGATGGCACTTTCAAAAAAGCCCAATTTCTTTGGCATCTTGATATTGACGTCAAAATACCGGTGGTTGACGGATTTGATCTCAACCGTAAACTTCCGGTTTTCCTCCATAACCTCTGCCCGGCCAAAACCGGTCATACTTTTGATCATAAAAGCCTCCTGTCTGATTTCTTCTGTGCATCTCTCTATCCGTCTTGCGATACCTGTATGCATAGATACTTTATTATATACAAAAATGAAGGGTTCGTCAAATATTCTTGACTTTTTTCCTGTCAACAATTAGGCTAGGAAGGAAGGAGGTATGACACCATGGCATTTGACGGTATTACCATCGCAAATATTGTATATGATTTAAACCGGACCATTTTAAACGGACGCATTGCAAAGATCGCACAGCCGGAAAAGGATGAGCTGATCTTAACGATCAAGGGAGGAAACATTGGACAGGCACGTCTTCTGCTCTCCGCTTCCGCATCTCTTCCGTTAATATATCTGACAGACACAAATAAACCAAGTCCGATGAATGCACCGAATTTTTGTATGCTTTTACGCAAACATATTGCAAACGGACGGATCACGAAGATTTTCCAACCGGAAATGGAGCGTATTGTACGCTTTGAGATAGAGCATTTAGATGATTTAGGGGATTTATGTAAAAAATCTCTGATCATTGAGGTAATGGGAAAACACAGTAACATTATTTTCTGTGATGAAAATGACAAGATCATCGACAGTATCAAACATATTTCCGCGCAGGTCAGTTCTGTGCGTGAGGTGCTGCCGGGCAGGGAGTATTTCATTCCAAAGACCAGTGAAAAATTCAATCCGCTGACGGAAAACCGTGAACATTTTCTTTTTGAGATCATGGAAAAACCGACAACTATCCGAAAGGCAATCTATTCCTCTTATACGGGGATCAGTCCGTTAGCAGCCGGAGAAATCTGCTATCGCGCATCTTTAGATGCCGATGCATCGACTTCTGCCCTGTCGGAAGATGAAAAACTGCATCTGTCGAATAATTTCTTCTGGTATATGGAAGATGTAAAAGAAGGGAATTTTACACCGAATATTGTGATGCGCGGCAAAGAGCCGGTGGAATATTCGGCATTTTTGTTAAAACAGTATGCTGATTTAGAGACGATCTCCTATGATTCCATCTCACAGGTGCTTGAACAGTTCTATGCGGCAAAAAATGTTTACACCCACATGCGGCAAAAATCCGCAGATCTACGAAGGATCGTAACCACTGCCCTAGAGCGCAGCCGAAAAAAATATGATCTGCAGTTAAAGCAGTTAAAAGATACGGAAAAACGCGAAAAATATAAAGTCTACGGCGAACTGCTCAATGCTTATGGCTATACCGCCCCGGAAGGAGCAAAAAGCCTAGAGGCATTGAATTATTATACCAATGAGATGATCACGATCCCATTAGACAGCGATCTGTCGGCTTTAGAGAATGCAAAAAAATATTTTGACCGCTATAACAAATTAAAACGTACCTATCAGGCACTCAGCAGCCTGATCGAAGAAACGAAAATGGAGATCATCCATTTAGATTCTATTGCAACGTCTTTAGATATTGCAACGAGTGAAAGCGACCTTTCCCAGATCAAGGAAGAATTGACGGAAAGCGGCTATATTAAAAAGTGCAGCACGAAAAAACAGAAATCTGCTAAAAGTAAACCGTTCCACTATGTATCTTCCAATGGATATGATATCTATGTCGGAAAAAATAATTATCAGAATGATGAACTGACTTTTAAGATGGCAACCGGAAATGACTGGTGGTTCCACGCAAAGGAAATGCCGGGTTCCCATGTCATTGTAAAAACGAATGGCGACGAACTGCCGGATCAGACTTTTGAAGAAGCCGGACGGCTGGCTGCCTATTATTCTAAGGGAAAAGAAGCCGGAAAGGTAGAGATTGACTATCTGCAAAAGAAAAACGTGAAAAAACCAAACGGTGCCGCACCGGGATTTGTGGTTTATTATACGAACTATTCGATGGTCAGTGAAGCTGATATTGCAGGAATCCAACAAATAGATTAGCGAACATGACGAAAGCCCGGATTCTCCATCCGGGCCTTTTCGCCATTACTGATTCTTCATTTTCCTGTTGTGTCGGGTATGCTTATTTGTCAGCCATCTGGCGTTCCTGAGCCTCGATCATTTTTTTGACCATATATCCGCCTACGGAACCATTCTGCTTAGAAGTAAGGTTACCGTTGTAACCATCAGATAACGGTACTCCTAACTCGCTTGCTACCTCATACTTAAAACGGTTCATTGCGCTTTTTGCTTCCGGTACACTTGTGGTATTAGAACGTGCCATAATCATTTCCCCCTTTTACTTTTGTAAGCTGTAACTTGTTTGTTACAATGCTAGTATATGTGGTTTCGGGTTTTCTAGACTTACAAATGTATGGGAAAACTGTTAATTTTAGTTAGATTTTTTTATACTATCAGAGATTCAGTTGTTCGAACCATTGTTCACCGTAGGTTTCCATGTGGTGCTTTAATTTTTGGTGTTCTTCTAAGGTAAGTTCCGGATCTTGGTCTAAGAGTTCTTTTACATCCTCGGCAGCTTCCTGCAACAGCCCTGCATCTGCAAAGATATCTCCGACGGCAAATTCCATTTCACCACTTTGGCGTACACCAAAGAAATCTCCCTGACCACGCAGCTTCAAATCCTCTCTGGCTATGTAAAAGCCATCGTTAGAACGATTTAAGATGTCTAATCGTTTTTTGGATTCTTTGGATTCGGAGGTGTTCATCATGATACAGTAGGACTGGAGATCGGAGCGTCCGACTCTTCCGCGGAGCTGATGCAGCTGGGCCAGTCCGAAACGTTGTGCATCCTCGATCAGCATGACCGTGGCATTCGGGACATTGACTCCGACTTCGATTACGGTAGTGGAAACTAACACATCAGTATCGTGATTTAAAAATTCTTCCATGATCCGGTTTTTCTCTGCCGGTTTCATTTTTCCATGCAGGCAGGCAATCCGTACATCCGGAAGTTCTGCTTTTAATAATTTCGTATAGTCTGTGACATTTTCTGCTTCGGTATTCTCACTCTCTTCCACTAACGGACAGATGACATATGCCTGATGTCCGTCTTTTACCTGTTTTTCTATAAATTCATAGGCTTTTGGGCGAAATTCCGTACCGACTACACAATTCTTGATCGGGAGCCGTTTTGCCGGAACTTCGTCAATTACAGAAATATCCAAATCTCCATATAAGATGATGGCGAGTGTTCTTGGAATCGGTGTGGCACTCATCACTAAAATATGCGGTTTTTCTCCCTTTTTTCCAAGTGTTTCCCGCTGTCTGACACCAAAGCGGTGCTGTTCATCCGTGATGACAAGTGCAAGATTTTCATAGACGGCGCGTTCCTGGATCAAAGCATGTGTTCCGACAATCAGTGCATTCGGATATAGCAGCATCTGTTCATAGGCATCCCTTTTCTGCTTTGCCGTCATGGAACCGGTCAGCAGGATCACAGGGAAGTCTAAGTCATAGTCCCGACACATCTGTGTAAAATTCTCATAGTGCTGTCTTGCAAGTACCTCTGTCGGTGCCATGATGGCAGACTGGTAACCATTGGATGCCGCATCGATCATGGCTAAAAATGCGACGATGGTCTTACCGGAGCCGACATCTCCCTGAATCAGCCGCTGCATCACATAATCTCCACGCATTTCGTTATGAATGCAGTCGATCGTCCGCTTTTGCGCACCTGTTAACGGATAAGGCAGTTTGGAAATGATCTGTTCTACGATTCCGTTTTCTTCAAAGGTAAACTGATTTTTTGCGGTAACACGCTGCTCTTTTGACATCTGCATCATCAGGATAAATTCAAAAAAATCCTGATATGCCAGACGGTTTCTCGCATTTTTTAAAGCATACTCACTGTCCGGAAAATGCATCTGCCTTACAGCCTGTCCATATTCACAAAAATCATGCGTTTTCCTTAGTTCTTCCGGCAAAAAATCATCCAGCAGATAGATGGATTCTAATGCCTGTTTTTCCATCTTACGCACAAGATTGTTTGTCAGTCCTTTGGTCAGTGCATAGACCGGCTGCAGACTGTCGGAAAGCTCCTGATACTGCGCGATCGTATAGATTTTTGGCTGTTCCATGATCAGCTGTTTTTTACGGTTTTTCACAATTCCGTAAAATACATACTGCATGCCCGGTTTTAACGTGTTTTTTAAATAAGGCATACGAAACCAGATCAGAGAAAGGATTTTTTCCCTGCCTTCGATCTGTGTGGTCGTGACCGCCATTCTTCCGTTGTGACGGACTAAAGGTGTCTTTTTGATCCTGCCAAGGACTGCTATCACGGTTCCTTCGGATATTTCATCGACACTTTTGGGCTGCTCAAATTTATGATATTCGCGTGGAAAATGAAGGAGTATATCACGCACGGTGTATACTCCTAAGTTTTGAAACAATGTTTCTGTTTTTTCTCCGACGCCTTTTAATTCTCGAATCTGCGAATCTAAGTTCATCGTTTGTTTACTCCACGGAAATTACATAATAGTAAACCGGCTGTCCGCCATAATTTACTTCTACATCTAAATCAGGATAAAGTTCACCGAGTTCAGCGCCTACTTTTTCGGCTTCTTCTTCGGTAATCTCATCGCCATAGTAGAGGCTGATCAATGCTGAGTCCTCATCTACTAATTTAGAAAGCATTTCTTTTAAGGTCTCATCACGGTCTTTGCCGACAGAAATAATGCCACTGTCGCCGATTCCCATATAGTCCCCACGCTTGATCTCTTTTTCGTTGATGATCGTATCACGCACGGCATAAGTAACCTGACCGCTCTTTACGTTCTCAATCTCTGCTTTCATGGCAGCTTCGTTTTCCTGCGGTGTATTCTCAGGAATATAGTTGATCAGTGCGGCAATTCCCTGCGGTACGGTCTTTGTCGGGATGACAATGACATGTTTCTCTTTTACTAAGGTTGCTGCCTGATTTGCTGCTAAAATGATATTCTTGTTATTCGGAAGGATGAAAATGGATTTTGCATGAACTTTTTCAATCGCCTCTAATATATCTTCGGTGCTTGGGTTCATGGTCTGACCACCTTCGATGATCTCATCGACACCGAGGCTTCTGAAAATCTCATTGATCCCTTCTCCGATGGACACGGAAATAAACGCCATGTCTTTTTCTTCGACAGGTCCTTCCTGTTCTGCCTGTTTTTTGGCTTCTTCCTCTTCTTCTTTTTGCTGCTGCGCAAGTTTTTCAGCATCTTTGATCAGTTTTTCCTGATGCTCCTCACGCATATTATCGATTTTCATTCTGCTCAGTGCACCATACGTCAACGCTCTCTGGATTGCAAGACCAGGGTCATTCGTATGTACATGAACCTTGGTAATCTCGTCATCTGCTACGACTACGATAGAATCTCCGATCGACTCTAAATAGGATTTGAAATCACGTTCCTGTTTGTCAGTCATCGGCTTGTTCAGCATAATGATAAATTCTGTACAATAACCAAATTTGATATCTGCTTCTGCCTGTGGTGTGATCTTTGTCACGGTTCCTGCGGATGCAGCACCTTCGATCGTATAATCAATTTCTTTGCCAAGAAGTGCATCATTTGCACCTTTTAACACTTCCACTAAGCCCTGTCCGCCGGAATCTACCACACCGGCCTGTTTTAAGACCGGAAGCATATCCGGAGTCTTTTGCAGCATGCGGTCCGCTTCTTTGATGACCTCACTGACAAAATATACCAGATCATCGGTTTCTTCTGCTAACTCTAATGCTCTGTGGGCTCCTGCTTTTGCAACCGTTAAAATGGTTCCTTCTTTTGGCTTCATAACTGCCTTGTATGCAGTATCGACTGCCTTTTGCAAAGCCTCACTTAAGATCATGACATCAATTTCATCGTATTCTGCGACACCCTTGGTAAATCCGCGCAAAAGCTGGGATAAGATAACACCGGAGTTACCGCGCGCACCACGCAGGGAACCGGAAGAGATGGCCTTACATAAGGATTTCATGTCAGGATTGTCTAATGCACTGACCTCTCTTGCGGCAGACATGATCGTCATGCTCATATTTGTACCGGTATCACCATCAGGGACCGGAAATACATTCAATTCATTGATCCATTCTTTTTTTGCTTCTAAATTCTTTGCACCAGCTAAAAACATCTTTGCTACTTGGGAAGCATCTATTGTACTGATTTCCAACTGTTTACCCTCCTTAATCAATCACACGGACGCCCTCAACAAAAATGTTGATCTTATCAATCTGCATTCCGGTAAACTCTTCTACTTTGTATTTTACGGTTTCCATCAGATTTTCAGAAATCGTAAGAATGCTTACACCGTAAGCCACTATCATATGAAAATCAATGGTAATCTTATTATCTTCGTCCAGTGTGACATTAATACCATGATTTAAGTAATCCTTTTTTAACAGCTTTACAAGACCATCCTTCATATTGACAGCTGCCATTCCAACAATACCGAAACATTCAACTGCCACGGAGCCTGCATATGTTGCAATTACGTCCGTATCAATGACGATTCTTCCAAGCTGGGTATTCATCGTTCCCTTCATCTATTTACCTCCATATCATGTTTGCACACATATACTGCACATATATATTCTAGTTTATTATAACTGTTTTTATAGTAAAAGAAAACCTTTCTTTTTGTTTTTTATAATTTTTTTAATTTTTCCTTGCATTATACGACGCCATCTGCTAGAATATGATTGTTGTGGGTTCACTATATAATGTGAATCTAGTAATGTACGAGGAGGTGCAACGTCATGGCAAAATGTGCAGTATGTGGAAAAGCCGCTCACTTCGGTAACAATGTGAGCCATTCTCATAGAAAATCTAATAGAATGTGGAAATCAAACATCAAATCTGTTAAGTGTAAAGTAAACGGTACACCAAAGAGATTATATGTATGTACTTCTTGTTTGAGATCCGGAAAAGTTGAAAGAGCTTAGTTATTAGCTTGGTAAAACTTTTATCTTTGATGAAGAAACGAATAAAAAGACTGTCCTATTTTATAGGGCGGTCTTTTTTGTGGTACTCACCGGCAGCAAAACAGATTGTAGCCGATGATCAGACACAGGAAAACAAGGATAAATCCGATGATCTCATTTCCGATCAGGAGTATCAAAATCATACCCAGAGAACAACAGAACAGCCCAAAACCACAAACACGTTTCATAAGCACACACCAACAGGGAGCATATATTATGATTAATGTATGCTCCCTGCTTTTAAAATGTTACGCTTCTGTTCTGTTTTGTACTTATTCTTCTTATTCTTCAGACGGATTGACTGCATCGGTTAAGATGTCTTCCATCTCTTTTGCTGCTTTTTTCTCACCTTCGCTTGGCTCTTTATCTTTGGATGTAAATTTGTTTACAAAATCAGGAACCATATCTAAGACTTTTGTGATTCCGTCCTGATTTTTGACATTGACTAATTTCGTGGTACCATTCTGGATGACAAGTACAGCGCTTGGAGTGATCTTTCCTCCCATACCGCCACCGCCGTTGTTCTTCTTTTCATCGGAAAATGCTCCTGCTCCGACACCAAAAGACACGTCTACTAACGGAAGAATGATCGTATCACCGATGTGTATCGCATCTCCTACAACGGTCTTAGTTGTAATAAAGCTGTCCATTCCCTTAAATAATGATGCTACTGTTGAGCTGAAACTGTTGTCTGCCATAGTTACCCTCCTATTTGAATTTTTGCATTAATTTTCTTAAATCTTTATCTCTATATACCCGGATAAAAATGCCGAGCAGATGAAATACCTGAAAATGACCGTTTACCCGGAAGTTTCCCTGGATATAGAACCTGTCCGAGGTAAAATCCGGAACCACATGGATGCCTTTTTTATAAAAAAGAGGCATGATACTGAGTACTCCGGTCAGCTCTCCGGTTGTTGCAGGATCTCCTGTCGAATAAGAAAGCTGCGCCCTTCCACGCCTTGGTCCGATGTGATGAAGCAGCGTCTTTAACTCTTTAAAAATATGACTTACCGCATTTTTATTAGTTTCATCCGATACTTCCTTTTTTATGTTGGAAAAATTCTCTTTTAATGAAAGAATGAATTTTTTAATCTTTTGAATCCATGTTTTAATCATATGCCATGGACGAAACTTTGGCAAGGACTTTTTCTTTGAAAAATCCGAGTCTGTAAAGGTCTCATCTGCTGTGGTATAGGACTTGTCCGTAGCGGATGAGGATAAAAGTTCTGCTGTCTGAATCGATGCAGAATCGTCATCAACGGTTAACCCGTCATGTTCTTCCGGTGTTGTATGTTTTTGCGTCCGCTTCTTTGATCTGCGTTGTTTTTTAGCTTTGCGCGCTGCTTTTTCTTCTGCCGGATAAAGGACTTTTTTAAATCCTAAAATCGAAAGCCAGACAGATATCTTTTTTCCTTCGGCCAAAAACTTTACCCGGATAAAAAACAGCCACGATAATCGTCCGCGGATCTCATTTTTTTCTTGAAAATCACCCTCTACCCGGTAACAGATTGGAAGAAATACGATCAATAGCACTAATGCAAGCAAGATCGCAAGCAGGATTCCAAGGATGATCCCGATGATCTTTAATATAGATAGGAATATACTCATCGTTCTTTTTGATTCTCCTTACGTTTTTCCTTTAAATATTGCTTTACATTTGTGCTGCCAAGTGAATTCATGGTTTCTACAACAATGGTCGCTGCCATGGTAACAGCTTCTTCATATCCCTTTGCGATGCCTACGATCACAAGATTTTTCTTCGGATAATACCGCTGCATCAGCTCTTTGGTACTGATGATCTCTAACAGACTGTCATTGTTCTGTGGCAGGCTGATCACATACATATGCAGCATTCCGGCATTGTGCGTGATTTTCCACTTGATCTTATCTGCTTTTTTTTCAATGTTTTCCGATAGATATAAATCGTCATACCAAATCATGAATATCCCTCACGGTGCTGTTTCTGTGTGAAAAAAGCAGTTCTTAACAAACTGCTTTTTCTCTTAGTAATATTTGCGATTTCCCCATAAGTTGCTCTTTTTCAAATCCACATACTCATTGTAAGCCCGCTCTAAAATCTGCTTTTCATTGGCAAATTTTAACAGATGGTAGGCCTCATGGAATTTGTAATAGCCGGAATCCACAAAATATTCTTCTCGTTGTGGTTTACTGTAATAACTGTCCGCCATCATCAGATACCAGTGGACACTTTTTTCCACCGTGTTATCCGGTATCGTGAAAGTGTATTGGCTCTTTCCAACGTATTTAATGATGTTTGCTGCTACGCCGGTCTCTTCCAATACTTCTCGTGCTGCAGTATCCTTATACTCTTCTCCGGGTTCTACGGTTCCTTTCGGTAAAACCCATCCTTCGTACTTGTTCTTATAATTCTTATACAAGACCAGTATCTTTCCACGAAATATTACCACACCACCACAACTTGTTGCCTGTATCATTGCAATCCCTCCTGATGTGGTTGTTCACTTATCCTTAGTATAACCTTTTTTTAGTAAAGTTGCAACAAAAGCCGAAGATTTACTGTGCATAATATGCATCAAATACCTGTTTGGCGATCGGAGCCGCAATTTTTCCACCGGTTCCGGCTTCTTCTGCAATGACAGCGATCGCAATATCCGGTTTACCGGAGTCTGCTTTGGTTGCAAATCCCGTAAACCAGGCATGGCTGTCACGGTTGCTGTTAATCTCGGCAGAACCGGTTTTACCATACGCTGTATAGCTCTGTCCCTTCAAAGCGCTTGCGGTTCCGCTCTCTACAACCTCCTGCATATACTCGCGGATGGTCTGTGCCTGTTCCTTGCTCAAAAGTTTTCCATATTCCGCTGCCTCAAACTGTTTGACTAAAGTGCCGTCTTTGTTCTGTGTATGGTCAATGACATAAGGGGTCATCAATACTCCGTCATTTGCGATCGTAGCACTGATCAGCATCATATGATAAGGGGAAACCAGTGTCTTTCCCTGTCCGATGGCTGTCTGCATCGTTTCTCCGGTACCGGAAGAAGCATCTAAGGAAAAACTGCTCTTTTTCGTGTCTAAATCTCCCGGAAGTTTTTGATTAAACAGCATTTTTTCACAGAACTTCCGAAAAGCTGCCTTATCCAAGCTCAGTCCGATATTAGAAAATGAGGTATTACAGGAATTTTTAAAAGAAGCCTTTAAATCCTCATTTCCATGTACTTCCCCGCCAAAGCAGTGGATCTCTGAATTATCGACATTCAGTTTTCCGTTACACCGGAAGGAGTATTCATTATAATTGCTGTTTTCATTCATATATTCTAAGGTAGTTAAAATCTTAAAAGTAGAACCCGGCGGGTATTGTCCCTGTGTTGCACGGTTAACTAAAACAGAGCTTTCGGAATCGCCTGATATTGCTTCCCAGTTGGCCGCTACCTCATTCGGGTCAAAATCCGGTTTAGAAACCATAGCTAAGATCCTTCCGGTCGAAGGCTCCATGACCACTACTGCTCCATCGTGTTCTCCAAGTGCATCATAGGCTGCCTGTTGTAAGCTGACATTTAATGTGGTTACCACATCATCTCCCGTATTCTTTTCCCCACGGATTTCATTGACAATACGTTCTAAGAAAAAGCTGTTTGAGCGTAAAAGGTTGAAGTTTGCAGCAGATTCCACACCTAATTTGCCGTGGGTGGAATAGCCGACCACATGGGCAAACAGGTTCCGGTACGGATAGGTTCTGGTCTCTTTTCCCTCGGCATCTACATTACTCTCTGCAAGTATCTCACCGCCGGAACCCATAATTTTTCCACGGACAGTACTGCTCGAAAACGAATCCTGTCTTGCATTGTAAGGCGAATTGATAAAATCCTCGCTCTTTACCGTTTCAAAATAGGCAAAGTATCCCATTAAGGCGATAAAGATACCTAAAAACGCATAGGTAATGACCACGAACTCCCGGTTTCTAGTCGAGGTCTTCGATGTCCTGGTCGAATCCGGTTTTTTTGCGTCCGTTTCCGGAAGTTGGTCTTGCAGCCGGTTCAGGTTTTCGTTGTGGTTCCCGTTTTGTTCGTTTTTCTTTAACGTTAACTTTCTTTTTCTTCTTTCCTTCATGTTGTTTCATTCCTTCTTCATCCTGTCTTAAAATATAAAGACCCTGGATGATTGCAAAAATAATCGTGGTACTGAGCAGGGAGCTTCCGCCATAGCTGACAAGTGGCAGTGTTACACCGGTAGACGGTATGAATTTTGTTACACCGCCGATGGTTAAGAACACCTGAAATCCGTAGACGGTTCCAAGTCCCAACGCGATCAGCTTATAGAACTGATCTTTGATCTGCATCGCTATATTTAAAAACATCAGATAACAGCTGACACAGACTAAGAGCAGACAGAGTGCAAAGACACCGCCAAGCTCTTCGGAAATTGCTGCAAAGACAAAATCCTGTTCTACGACCGGGATCTTATCCGGCATTCCCTGATATAGTCCCATTCCAAACCAGCCGCCGGTTCCGATGGCAAATAAAGACTGACAGATCTGATAGCCCTCTTTGTCAATGACACCTAACGGATTCTTCCATGCAACAACACGCACCCGGACATGGTTAAATAATTTGTATGCCACTAACGATGCAAGCGCCCCGGTTCCAAGTCCGGCTAAGGCATAGGATGGTTTTCTGGTTGCTACATACAGCATGACTAAATAGACTACAAAAAAGATCAGTGCCGCACCTAAATCTTTGGATAATACTAAGATCACAACATGGAGTGCCGCGACGATCGTGGTTTTTACAACCTGTGCAAATTCTGTGGATTCATAGAACATCGAGGCTACAAAGAATACAAAGAGAATTTTGATAAATTCCGATGGCTGGATACTGATCCCGCCAAAGGAAAAGGATAATTTTGCTCCATAACTCCTTGCACCGAGTACCGCAACTACGCTTAAGAGTGCAAGTCCGACTCCTGCGTAAACCCAGGTCAATTTGTGAAAAAACTTCAATTTGTGGATAATAAACGGTACTAAGAGTGTGATCCCGATGGCTGCAACGGCGATCTCACACTGCTTCATTGCCTTGTCAAAATCCAGTCTGGTCAGAATAATAAAACCGATGGCTAAGAGCATACACATATTATTGACGACCAGTCTGGAGGCTTTTCGATAGAATACTTTATAACAGAGCTGGATGATCACAAGTAAGATCAACTGTACTAAATACAACCCAATGACCTTCAAATCTAAAGTCGATGCATAAATAACTAAAAACGCATCTAAATGAATCAGGTAGATCAAGGATGCCTGACTGTTAAATATTCGGTTTTGCCGTTCCGGTGAACGTCTGCGAAATACCGCAAAACATTGGTAAGTATAGATCGCAAGTAATACGATCATCAGATATTTCGAGACTTCAATAATTAAATGTACCATAACTTTCCCTTACTCTACACCTCGTTTCATATGTCCGTTGGTGTAGTCTTTCCAATCATTTTGTTCCCATTTTCCCTTTTGTATATATATTTTCTCAAAAAAAGATAATATTTTTTCTGTTTCTTTCACAGATTCAGTGGTAAACTGCATCCTTAAGGATTTCGGATGGATACTTTCCACCTCCTGCCGCATGCCAAACAGTGCTAACGGACTGCTGTTATAAAGAATGTTATAACAATCCGTGCAGTAGTTTCTGACCGCAAAATGTTTTCCGTAGCGGTCTTTTAAGTAACAGAGACTTTCTTTTTTCTGACACTTTTTAAGGCTCTTAAAAATACAGCCGGCACTGACCATTAACGGCAGATATCCATAGATTAACAGTTCGCTGTTAGAGCAGTCTCTGTGACGGAGTTCTTTGTAATTTAATTCCAAAGGTACCGTGTTCCTACAGATACCGCTTTGGGCAAATGCCTCCTGGGTGCGGTTTGAATAGGTATACAGATCATGGTCTGCCATGACTGTTCCTGTATAGGCATGTCTTTGTAAAAAGCCGATCTCTTCATAATTTTTCACGATAATCCCATCAAATGGGATGGTAAAGACCGTATCATAAAGTCTTTCATACCGTTGTCTGGTGCGTTCCCTGAAGATCACAGGCAGTATGAAACAGGCTTCTTTTCCGGCTGCCGTAATACTCTGATATGCTTTTTGTAAATCCGCTGTATCTTCTGTCCGCAAAAAAGTATCCGCATCTAAACAAATGCGTGTGACATAATCTGTCTTACAGACACAGGCAAGCTGTTCTGTGGTCTGCACGGACACCGTTGTAGAAAAGTCTGCTGTGTGGATGTCTGCTGTCCTGACATTTCCTGTACCAATGTCTGATTTATGGGATTCCGGTTTTACTGCCATTCCAATCCTTCCGGTATCTGCGAGCAGTTTTTCTTCTAGTGCATGAAGTGCATCCCTTCGTAACGCATTGAGCTGCCCGATCGGAACGAAAATATCATCATCCATTTCTATTTCTAAGGATTCAAAAACAAAGGATGTATTTCCGGTCTTTTGCATTTTTTCGGATACGGTATTTTTATCCAGCGGCTTCTTTTGTGCGGCTTCTACCGGTTCACCAAAGATCTGCACTTCTGCTTCTCCGGTGCCTACCGATAGTGTAGCATTTTTTCCGCAAAAGAGCTTTAAGTTTCCCTTAATTTTTCTTTGAAGATCTTTTTGTAAATAGGTTTTCCGTATGGTTTCGTGCAGTTTTTCGTCGGTTTTAGTATGATTTGGCTTTGAAAAGGTAATCATATCCGAACCGTTATGTCTGGTATAGTACCCGGTTGTAAATCCACTGCGGCTGCCAAGAGATTCTAATTTTTTCTCATCGTTTTTATCTACATGAAAGGCTTCGCGTCCATATTGTTCATAGAGGTCGATATATTTACGATAAATGGAGGTCACACCTGCCGCATATTCTGCCTGCTTCATCCTGCCTTCGATTTTAAAAGAGTCAATCCCACATTCTGCTAACTGTGGGATCATACCGATGGTACAGAGGTCTTTCGGACTCAAAATGTGGGTCGCCTCTCTAGTCAGATGTTCTCCCGCTGCATTTAAAACTTCATATGGAAGCCGGCAGGGCTGCGCACATCTTCCACGGTTGCCACTGCGTCCTCCTAACATACTGCTTAAGAGACATTCGCCGGAATAGCAATAACAGAGTGCTCCGTGTACAAAGCTCTCTATTTCGACACCTGTATCTGATTTTATCTTTTGGATCTCTTCAAAGGATAATTCCCTTGCAGTTACAATCCTTGAAGCACCCTGTTTTTGTAAAAATGCTGCTCCGTCAGTTCCGGTTACCGTCATCTGGGTACTTGCATGGATGGAAAGTTGTGGAAATGCTTCACGGATAAACGTCAGTACACCAAAATCCTGTACAATGACAGCGTCTAGTCCCTGTTCGTAGTATGGAAGCAGATAGTCAAAAAGCTGCTCTTCCATTTCACGTTCTTTGAGCAGTGTATTGACCGTCAGATAGACTTTTCTGTTATGAATATGAGCATAGTCAATGGATTCTAACAGTTCCTCTTTAGAAAAATTATCGGCATAAGCTCTTGCACCAAAAGCAGGGCCACCGACATATACCGCATCTGCGCCTGCCCCGATGACTGCTTTTAAAATTGGATAGGCTCCCGCAGGAGACAATAACTCTATAGCTTTCAAGTGGTTTCCTTTTCTTCTTTTTTATCCGTCTTTGCGGAGGTTACTTTCCCTAGCAGGGAATCTTCTAATGCAGCCTCTAATTTGGTTTTATTTAATAATAATTCCTTGTTTTCGGCTTCTAATTCTTCAATCCTTTGCGTATTTGTTTCCGTCTGCACCTGATTCGAGATCAGATCGTGTTTCAGATTGTAGATCTCACGCTCTTTTGCTTCTAAATCCAGTTCTAATTTTTCGACCTGTGCTTTTGCTTTGAAATAGTCATCCGCAATATTTAATTCTGTCAGGATTGCCCTCATATCCGGTGTCAGATGTTTAAAGGAATCCAATTCCTCCACTTCGGAAATTTTCGTATTTATATAGGAGGCGATTTTTTGCAGATACTCTTCACTTTCAAATCCGCTTAATGTATATACTTTTCCTCCAATTACAACTTCTGCATTCGTCTTTGCTGACATTGTTCTCTCCCATCGACCATATCTATGTATTTTTCTCGCGCATCTACTATATGTAGTACATTATACTTGTTTTCCTATGGTTTCGCAATACCAAAATGATGATAGGCAAAATCCGTTGCCACACGCCCTTTTGGTGTTCGGTTAATAAACCCGTTTTTCACAAGATATGGCTCATAGACATCTTCGATCGTGCCGGAATCTTCGCCGATCGCTGCCGCAAGTGTATCTAAACCGACCGGACCGCCGTTGAATTTTTCTATGATCGTATAGAGGATATTGCGGTCGTTTGTATCCAGTCCGAGTTTGTCTACCTCTAACAGATCCAGTGCAAAGGCTGCAACTTCTTCATTGATCTTTCCATCGTATTTGACTTCCGCAAAATCACGGACTCTTTTCAACAGGCGGTTGGCAAGTCTTGGTGTTCCACGGGAACGTCTGGCTAATTCCAAAGCGCCTTTTTCATCAATTTCAACACCTAAGATAATGGCGGAATGCCGGATGATCACTTTTAATTCTTCCGGCGTATAAAATTCTAAATGATGTACGACACCGAATCGGTCTCTTAACGGTGCGGAAAGCAGTCCTGCCCTTGTGGTCGCACCGACTAAGGTAAATTTCGGAAGGTCAAGACGTATGGAACGTGCCGAGGCGCCTTTTCCCATCATAATGTCAATGGCATAGTCCTCCATTGCCGGATACAGTACTTCTTCCACCTGCCGGTTCAGACGATGGATCTCGTCCACGAACAATAAATCGCCCTCCTGCAGATTGCTTAAGATTGCAGCCATCTCTCCCGGTTTTGCGATTGCCGGACCGGAGGTTACCTTCATATGGACACCCATTTCGTTTGCGATGATCCCTGCTAAGGTGGTCTTTCCAAGTCCCGGAGGTCCATAGAACAACACATGGTCTAAGGATTCCCCGCGGTTTTTAGCCGCCTCAATATAGACCTTCAGATTTTCCTTTGCTTTTTCCTGTCCGATATATTCCGATAAAGTCTGCGGACGCAAGCTCTTTTCAATTTTTAAATCTTCTTCCTGAATCTGGGTGGATATGACCCGTTTTTCCATGAGTAACTCTCCTTTTTATGCGAAGTTTATAAAAATGCCATCTGTTTTAATGCCATTTTTAATACATCCTCTACCTGATCGTCCGGTGAAATTTCAATGCCCTGCAATACTTTTAAGGCTTCACTTTGGGAGTAACCCAAAGAAGTTAATGCAAGAATTGCTTCATTTTTTACACCTACAGCCGGGTTTAACTCTGCTTTTTGTGCCTGATTTGCAAGTTTTTGTTCAAAAGCATCTTCTAAGCTCAATTTATCCTTTAACTCGATGATCACACGCTGGGCGGTCTTTGCACCGACTCCCGGAGCCTTTGCAATGGCTTTTGCATCGTCTCCTAAGATGGCAAAACGCAGATCATCGGTTGATAATACGGAAAGGATAGAAAGTGCTCCCTTGGGTCCGATGCCGCTGACTCCGATGAGCATTTTAAAGATCCGCACATCTTCTTTGGTCAGAAATCCGTAGAGTAAAATAGCATCTTCACGCACATAGTGATAGGTGTAGATTTTTACCTCTTCACCGACGGACGGAAGGTAATCAAATACCTGTCCCGGAACGGCTATCTCATAGCCGATGCCCTGATTTTCTACGATGATCGCATCTTCTGTGATTTCTGCAAGGATTCCTTTGATATATGCATACATAATGTATTCCTCTTTCTGTTTAAAAATCAATCCGCTGTTTCAGTCTCAGGATGACTTCCTGTGCCACAATGCCGATCATAATTCCGGTAATGATCCCGGCTATGATAAGTACGGAAGCATAGTAAAGGATGTTATAATTTTCTACTACAAGTGCTGCAACGAACAGTTGTCCGATGTTGTGGCTGATCCCGCCTGCGGCACTGATAGAGATGACGTGCAGTCCGGTATATCTTTTCAGCAGATACATGATAAGAAAGCTCAATATCCCGCCTGCAAGGCTGTAGAGGATGCTGAACATATTGCCGAACATAAATCCCGCTAAAACAATCCGCAGTAAAGAAACCAGCAACGCTTCTTTCGCACCGATACAATAGAGCATCATCACTACCACGATGTTGGTAAGCCCTAACTTTACACCTGGGATTCCGAAATAGAATGGTATCAGACTTTCAATATAGCTGCATATCAATGCCAATGCCAAAAATAACCCTAAATATGCGGTCTTTTTATTCATAGTACTCCTTTACTGCACAACAGCATCGTAATCTTTTTTCGTGTTTCCGGTGACTTCTGCTACTACTTTATTTGGCAGACATACGATGGTCTGATTTTTTTTTGAAATCGCCTGCTGGTGGACACAGAGCTGATCCGGGCAATCGGCGGTAAGCATTTTTGCCTTTCCGTCTGAAATCTTTAAGATATTTGTGGTTTTATCCCCTGCTTTAATATCGATGGTCTGCTCTTTTTCTAAATCATAAGTTCCGTAGACTTTGCCGTCAACCGTCACTGTTACCATAGCACCTGTTTCTTTTTGAAAATAGTTCGTAAAGAAAAAGATGAGAATGGCGATGATCAGAAGCAGTCCGATAAAAACAGCATCCTTTTTTCCAAAACGCTTTTTTGTGTGATCCATGTCCTATCTGCCTTCTGCTAAAGTGCCAAGATAATAAAAACCTTTACATTCATCTAAGGAAACATTTACAATCTTTCCGATCAGATCCGCACCACCCGGTACATGGACAACGGAATTATTGCTCAGTCTTCCGGTAACAAGATGTTCATCCTGTGCGTTGATCTCTTCAATCAGAACTTTTTGTACCGTTCCCTGTAATGCACCGGCTTTTTGACTTCCGATCTCCTGGACGACATGTAGCAACCGGTCAAAACGGTCTTTTACCACCTCTGGCGACACCTGATCTTCTTTTGTCGCCGCCGGAGTTCCGGTACGTTTTGAATAAATAAAGGTAAATGCACTGTCATACTGCACTTCTTTTACAACTTCCATGGTTTCTAGGAAATCTTCCTCTGTCTCACCCGGAAATCCGACAATGATATCTGTCGTAAGTGCAATATCAGGAACTGCCGCACGAATTTTCTTTACCAGTTCTAGATACTGCTCTTTCGTATAATGACGGTTCATCTCTTTTAAGATGCGGCTGCTGCCGGATTGTAACGGAAGATGCAAGTGTTTGCAGATTTTTTTCGATTTTCCTAACACTTCTATCAATTCATCGGATAGATCCTTTGGATGCGAAGTCATAAAACGGATCCGCTCTAAACCGTCGATTTTTTCTACTTCTTCTAACAACTGTGCAAACGTCATCGGATGCTCTAAGTTCTTGCCATAGGAATTGACATTCTGCCCTAAGAGCATGACTTCTACGACACCGTCTGCTACAAGCCGTTCGATCTCACGGATAATGTCTTTTGGATCGCGGCTGCGCTCTCTTCCACGCACATATGGAACAATACAATAGCTGCAGAAATTGTTGCATCCGAACATGATATTGACACCGGATTTGAATGTATATTTACGTTCTACCGGTAAATCCTCTACGATTTTGTCGGTGTCTTTCCAGATGTCAACGATCATTCCTTTGGATTCAAATGCAGCTACGATCAATTCTGCAAATTTATAGATGTTATGCGTTCCAAATACCAGATCCACAAAACGATAGCTTGTCCGTATCTTTTCTACAACTTCCGGCTCCTGCATCATGCATCCACAAAGCCCGATCATCATATCCGGATTCTTTTTTTTCTGGCTGTGCAGGTATCCTAAGCGGCCATAGACTTTGTTATTGGCATTTTCACGAACGGTACAGGTATTATAGATCACAAAATCCGCATCTTCAGTCTCTTTTTTTACATATCCGATCTGTTCTAATATCCCGATTAATTTTTCGGAATCCCTCGCATTCATCTGACATCCAAAGGTATTGACGCAAAATGTAAGAGGCCGTCCCTTTTTCCGGCTTTTTTCCTGCACATACTGTCTTGCCTTTGCTATATAGTAATACTGCCGGTCCGGTTCTTCCTGTGGTGGATTCTGTGTTAAATCAATGTTATCAAAATCTATATTTTCGTACATGTGTTACAGTTTTACCTTTCTGATTTCTAATCGTTTGCGATTTTCTGATTTCCTGTGTTCTTTAGAGGTTCTCTATGGACGGATCTGTCCGTTACCATAGATGATGTATTTGGTGCTGGTCAGTGCTTCTAATCCCATCGGACCTCTGGCATGAAGTTTCTGGGTGCTGATTCCGATCTCGGCACCAAACCCAAACTCAAATCCATCTGTAAAACGGGTGGATGCATTGACGTAAACTGCCGCGGCATCGACTTCGTCTAGGAATTTTTCTGCATTTGTGTAGTTCTCGGTAATGATAGCTTCGGAGTGTCCTGTGTTGTAACGGTTGATATGAGTAATCGCCTCAGCCGTTGATTTTACAGTCTTTATGGATAAAATATAATCCAGATATTCTTTTCCCCAGTCTTCGTCTGATGCCGGGATGATGTCACTGCATGCTTCCTGACTTGCCTTATCGCCACGCATCTCAACATTTTTCTCCTTCAGACGCTCTGCTAATTTCGGAAGCAGTGCATCCTTGATATTTTCATGGACAACTAAGGACTCACAGGCATTGCAGACTCCGATCCGCTGTGTCTTTGCGTTGAAGATGATGTTGACCGCCATGTCTAAATCTGCACTCTCATCTACATAGATATGGCAGTTGCCGGTTCCTGTCTCGATTACCGGTACGGTTGCATTTTCTACAACGGCACGGATCAGTCCGGCTCCACCGCGTGGGATCAAAACATCTACATATCCGTTCATTTTCATAAATTCTGTCGTGGTCTCTCTGGAGGTATCTTCGATCAATGCGATGGCATTCTCATCTACACCACACTCCGCTAACGTACGTCGGATACTGGCAACGATTGCGATATTTGAGTGGAGCGCATCACTTCCTCCTTTTAAGATCACTGCATTTCCGGTTTTAAAACAGAGTCCGAAGGCATCTGCCGTTACATTTGGACGTGCTTCATAGATAATGCCGACAACGCCAAGTGGTACACGTTTTTGACCGATCCTAAGACCATTTGGACGTTTTTTCATGGAAAGGACTTCACCGATTGGGTCATCTAAAGCGGCTACCTGTTCTAATCCTTCTGCCATCTGCTCAATACGTTTTTCAGTTAATAAGAGACGGTCTAAGAGTCCTTCCGGCATTCCGTTCGCTTTTCCTGCCTCCATGTCCTTTGCATTTTCGGCGATCAGTGTCTTTGCATCTTTGATCAGATTCTTTGCAACACAATTTAATACTTCATTTTTCTTATTGGTTTCAAGAAGTGCCATTTTTCCGGCAGCTTCTTTTGCCTTTATGCCAATTTCCATTAATTCTGCTTTCATAGTGTTTCTCCTCTCTTCATGATTTTGTGGTTTTTATCGTTCTATCCGGTGTTACGATCCATTGCAGGGGAATATCAGTAACTTCTGTTGGAATATGATCTACAATCTGAAATTCATATGCAATTCCAACTTTTAGTAATCTGGGATGTCTTTCAAAATATCGGTCATAATATCCTGCTCCATGTCCGATGCGCCCGCCATCTATAGAAAAACCGACTCCGGGGGTCAGGCAAATAGCATCTTCCCAACAGACTTTTTGTTCACCGATAGGTTCCATGACTCCAAATTGTCCTTTTCGCACCTCATTTAAATCCTGTATTTCATAAAAATCCATGTTGTCACCGTCTGTTTTAGGTAGTGCGACACGTCTGCCGGTATCTAACAGCCATTGTATCAGAGGAAGCAGAGACAATTCTGTTCCCAACGGATAATACGCGTAAAAATATCCCCTGTTTTGCAGTTCTTCCCAGGTTGTCAACTGTCCCTTTGTATTGGTTGACAATTCCTTGCACAGGTTTTCGGGAAGTTCTTCCCGTTTTTGTAACAGTTCTTTTCTAATTTGCGCCTTTGTTACCATATTTTTTACCAAGGTTTACAATACTTCCATCTGCTTCTTTGACATCGATATTATTTAACTGTGCCCTCAAATTGCTTCTGACCGATGCGATATACTCTTTTCGAAGGAGTGCCTGCTCCTTTTTCTCTGCTTCAGTCAATCCTTCTGCCTTGGATTTGTGATAGAGTGCATTGATCCTGTCTATTTTTTTCTGATCCATAAATCCTCCTAATTAACCCATATTTTCTTCTATAAAATCAGGTATGTAAAAATCTTCATCTTTGTTGGATAAAAAGACGGTTCCTATAAAGTCGTCTTCAAATATTTTATGCAGGACACCGACATCTTTCGCATTGGCAATGATCATATCCGCACCGGAATAGGATGCAATTCTTGCTGCATTCAGCTTTGTTGCCATTCCTCCGGTACCGACATCGCTTCCGGTGGTATCTTTTGCCATATTCAGGTATTTTTCATCCAGTTTTTCCACCGTCTCGATCAGTTCCGCATTCGGGTTTGTATGCGGGTCATCGGTAAACAGTCCGTCGATGTCTGACAAAAGAACTAACAGATCGGCACCGATCAGGGATGCAACAATGGCAGATAAGGTGTCATTGTCACCGAATTGGATCTCATAGGTGCTGACGGTATCATTTTCATTGACGATCGGGATGACACCGAGACGGAACAGCTCTTCAAAGGTGTTTTCCGCATTTTTTCTGGATACATTATCTATCATGGTCTTTTTGGTCATTAATACCTGACCACAGGTCTGGTGATACTCACTGAATAATTTCTGATATGTCATCATCAGACTTGCCTGTCCGACTGCCGCGCATGCCTGCTTAACGGCGATTCTTTTGGGACGTTTTTTGATCCCCATCATTTTTCTTCCTACGGAAATAGCACCGGAACTTACCAGGCACACATCAATATCCTGATTTCTCAGATCACATAATTCCCGCACCAGACGCTCTAATTTGATAAAATCCAGATTTCCTGTCTTTGGATGCGTCAGTGAGGATGATCCGATCTTTACAACAACTCTTTTTTTATTTTTGAAACGGTTCTTTTTCATTTTTTATTCTTAACTCCTCTTATGTGATACACAATTATATATTTTATCATAGTTTGTGAAAAAAAACTATACTTGTTGTAGGGGAGTTTTGTGGTGTAATGCATTTTTTATGTGATCGTGCTGTCCTCGGCTATCCCCGCAGACATGCTGCGTTTCCTGTTCGCCGCACACGCCTTTTCGCCCATGCTTTGTGTAACTCGCCCTATGGGCTCAAACAGACACAAAACATGAGCGGCAGTGTGCTCCTCACGACGGAAGCCTCGAGACTGTCTGTGAGAATAGCCGAGGACAGCGATACAGCATAGAAAATCTTGAAATAATGTAATGAAAAAAATGACATTTTGGTAGATCATCTAGTGACTTCAAATAACATTCACCTAATAAAATGCTGAGTTATTTGGGGTACGGATCTGTTGTCGTGTTTTGGTTACTATAAAATAAGGTTCTAAAACAAAAGATGCTGCTCATTTGAGCAACACCTTTTGCTTATATCCTCGTTATACACTCACTTTCCTTGTGAATTTTTTTTAAGAACCTGAATTTTCTTCATTCCTTTCGAAAGTATATACCCCAGTGAGATTTCACCAATGATGGAGTGTTTCTTTTATGCTATGGAGATGAAACTCGGAAGCATTGGTGAAATCTTACTGTGCAATACAAAAATCTTTATATAAATAGTATGAGTAATATGATTCATTTACTTACATTTTCGATATAAACTCATCTATAGATTCTGCCTTTGCTGCCTGTTTTAACCAACCGTTCAGGATTTTAATATCTTTTTCATTACAGACTTTTTTGCGGATTTCTTCCGGTATCGTGCCGATATCTTCTAATAATTCTAAGATAGCATCTGCTTTTCCGGCTGAAAAACCCTCCTCTCTTCCCTCTTCTATGCCTTTTTCAATCCCTTGCTCAATCCCCTTTTCCAGACCTTCCTGAAGTCCTTTCTCATATTCATCTTTCCGGACAATCTCAAAGACTGCTTCCTCATCATATTCAAAAATACTCATTTCCACCGCCTCTTTCCTGTTTCGAAGCAGAAACTCCCGCAGGATTCCTTCGTGGATACACTCTGTCACCGCTTTGTCCACTGCCTCTTCTACATTCTTCATATTCTTTGCATAAGTTCGTACTTTCTTCACATAAATCGCATACTCCTTTAAGGTCTGGCATTGTTCTAATAACTTTTTATTCTTTCCGAGGTTGATATTTAGCATGGTTACCACTAATTCTAAATCCGGATCGTCCATCGATTTTTGAAACGCATCTGACAACCTTAAATATTTCTTTTCTGCCTGTTCCTCCGAACCATTGTAGAATACTAGAAATCTCGGTGTCGGGATTTTGATGAGTGTGTTGCGATACAGATCCCTGTGATCAACCTGTCCCTGCAGTTCCTTTGCGATATAAAACAAATCCCGTAATGGCATATTTGGAGAATAAGTGGACTGATGCTCATAAAGGTTCAAATAGGAATCCATAATAAATGCCAGATCATTTTTCATGTTCATGTAGATGGCATTTTCTAAGGTTACAATCTCTAGTTCTTCTGCGTTTGTGTAAGATGTTCCGTTGACTGCATTATAAAGACTTAACAGCTCTTTCTTTTCACGGAATATCATGCGGAACAGTCTGTCCTTGTGGTTTCTTGCAACATGGATTTCATTTGGGGTTTCTGTCATAGTATTACCTCCTGTGTGAAATTGTCTTGCAGGAGTTCTTATCCTTATTTTCTCGAAAACTCCTGCTGTTCATAATGTTGGAAAAGCATGAATTTTCTGATCTGAATAAGATTTGTAATAGACTACGGCAGAAATGCCGCCTTATATAAGAAAATATGCTTTGAGGGTATTATAGCATGGGGGCGAATGGGTTACAACCGATTTTGAATGCGATTATGAGTATTTTTTCCTTTATAGGATGCCGCTGTCTTCGGCTATCCCCACTGACATGCTGCGTTTCCTGTTCGTCTCACACGCCTTTTTGC